>VFQT010003817.1_pt1 | contig 13319 bp, 8 predicted proteins | sample 3512381 | NCBI WGS metagenome assembly VFQT01 (sample SAMN10412376, study PRJNA504923) | tailings metagenome | isolation source: Relicate 2 Philex TSF3 active mining site | place: Philippines: Tuba, Benguet | collected 2017-08-29 | reverse complement strand
CCGCGAACGAGCAAAGAGCGAAGCACCATATTCGTCACTCTCCTCGCCGAACTCCTTGCGGAGCGTGTCAAGGGCCAGCGTTGCATGGCGGTCGGCATCCTCGATCTTCCTGAGCTGGACCTGTGCTGCCGCGAGCCACCCTAGTGCCTCGCAGCGCTCGTTCACGCTGCTAGGCGAAAAATGAAGAAGTCCATCCACCGCGAGCGCGAATCCTTCCTCGCTCGCCTCGTACTGCTTCAGGAAGAACTGCGCACGCGCGATGTTGCGGCGCGTGCGGATCACCTCGAGCGCACTCGTCGGCGATGGATCCGATTCCTGCAGCGCCGTACGGACCTCGAGAGCTTCCTTCAGGTTGCGCGCGGCCGGTTCATAGTCGCGGAACGACAGATAGAGCTGGCCCACCGTGTCATAGAGTTCGGCGGCAACCTGCGGGTCGTCCGTCAGTTCCGTCGTCACGGCCTTCTCGACCCGTGCCAGAAGGTCCTTGATCGTCAGGGCGACCTGGTCGCCGGCTCCCTGGCTGTCGGCTGAGCGCAGGGCGAGCAGAAAGGTGCTCAGCGTCTGCCGCGCGCGTTGTTCCTGCGTGACGGCCTGGCGCCACAGCATGGCCAGCGCGATGCTCGACACGATGATCATCGCCACGCCGAGCGCCGCCGCGGAGACCGCAACCTTGTGCTTGGCCACGAGCTTGCGCACGCGGTAGGCCGTGCCCGGCGGGCCCGCGCTCACCGGATCTCCGGCGAGCCAGGCACGGAGGTCGTCACCGAGCGCACTCGCGCCCTGGTAGCGCACCTCCCGGTCCTTCTCGAGCGCCTTGAAGATGATGCGCTCAAGGTCGCCTCGCAGCGCCTTGGCGAGCGCCGCAGGATCGGTGCCACGCGCATGGGCGATGGTGTTGGCGCGGCCCAGGTCGTCACGCTCGACCTGCTTGATGCGCTGCTGCGGCGATGGCGGCCGGTACTCGCGGACCACGCGGCTGAGCTCGCTCACGCCGACGCCCTGCAGGGTCTTCTGGTCCAGCGGCAGCCAGCCTGTGAGTAGCTCGTACAGGATCACGCCGAGCGTGTAGACGTCGCTGCGGGTGTCGATGTCGGCCTTGCCATCAGCCTGCTCGGGGCTCATGTACGCCGGCGTGCCCACGAAATGGCCGAACTGCGTCTCGAAGCTGCGCGAATGCAGCGTGGTGTTCACGGCCTTCGCGATGCCGAAGTCGATCACCTTCACGTGGAAGGTCTCGGCATCTCGGTAGACCAGGATGTTCCCGGGCTTGAGGTCGCGGTGCACCACGCCCTTGGTGTGGGCGTGCTGGATCGCGTCGCAGACCTGCAGGAAGAGCCGTGCGCGTGCGCGCAGGTCGAGGCGCTCGGCATCCGCGAACTCATCCAGCGGCTTGCCCGGCACGAACTCCATCGCGAAGAAGGGTTTGCCGTCAGGCAGCGCGCCGGCATCCCAGACCTTGGCGACGCCCGGGTGGTTCATCACCGCCATCGCTTGGCGCTCGGCCTCGAAGCGAGCGACCAAATCCTCGCGGTCGCTGCCCGAGCGCATGACCTTCAGCGCGACCTTGCGGCGCACAGGCTCGACCTGCTCGGCCAGGTACACCGCGCCGAAGCCGCCTTCGCCGAGCAGCTGCAGGACTTGGTAGCGACCAACCGTCTGCCCGACCATCGATTCGGCAGCCCGCTTGCGCGGAGCGGCGGGCGCCTCCTGCCAGCCGCCGGCCGGCGGTGGCTGCGTGGCAGCGGCGTCAGGCGACGACGGCGGCGTCGTGGCTCCGAAGTCCGGCCCCCGCGGCTCGGCGGGATCGGAGCTATCGATGGTGCGATCGTCGACGGATGCGCTCACCGTCGCATCGTACGGTCGCTCGCAGGATCAGTTCCCCCACTGCGAGAGCAGCAGGGCCAGATCGTTGCCATCGATGATCCCGTCGCCGTTGATGTCGGCATCGGGCGCTGACGGTGTGCACGAGATGATCAGCGTGCCGGGACCGACGACAGGAAATTGCGTGCTGCTGGTGGGCTTCAGCGGGCCGTACGCCACGTAGTACGTCTGGCACGAGTCACTCGCGAACGTGAGTTCGCCGGCCGTGCCGAAGGTGTCGCTGCAGGCGATGGGGGTCAGCGATCCGCAGGCACCGGTGTAGACGACGAAGCCGTAGGCGGCGGTCCCCGAGATCGACGGCTGCACCCGGACCGTGGTCGAGCCGGTGCACGCATCGAGCCGGAACCATGTGGGACTGCGGATCGCCGCAGCGACGCCGCAGATGTTGTTCAGGCCGATGTTGTTCTCGCTGCCTTCGGCCTGGTTGTCCACCGTACTGTAGGCGTAGCTGCCATCCCCCAGCACCGGCGCATCGTCACAGGTCGAGGGGCGGGTCAACCGTACGCCGCCAACGATGTTGATCGTGTAGGCGCCGGCAGCGGTCGACGAACCAGTCCAGTCGCAGAGTTCACCCGAGTTCACCGGCTGCAGGATCGCCGTGGTCGATGTGAAGCTGAAGTGCGGCGTCGGCTGCAGCGCTCGCGGGCAGGTTGTGGAGACGACAGCATTGTTGGTGACAGCAAGGTAGTGCGCGCCCGCCGTGAGTCCTGGGATGAGCACCGCGGTGCCCGACGTGTTGTGCAGCCGCGACCAGTTCGCGAGCGTCGACACGTTGTCATTGGCGGCGAGTGGGATGGCATCGATGCTCCCGTCCGCATTGACGACCTTCTTGAAGAGGAAGAGTCGGGTGTTGAAGGATGAACCCTGCGTGGTCACATCGAACTGGGTGGGACTGAAGACGAAGATCTCGTACAGATCGACGCTGTCTGGCAGCGTGCTCACGAGCGAGGTGGTGCCGGTGGAGCCACTGATGCTCGTTACGGTTCCGCCGGTGGAATCGCTGGCCGCGACGGTCTTGGTCCGCATGGCCGTCGATGGGCTTGCGCCGGCCTTGTCGGTGCTCCCTTCGCCCCAGGTTGGGCCGGCCAGGTCGCCGTCATCGGCCAGAGTCAGTGGTCCGAGCGTGGCTGCGAATGTGCAAGCAAGGACGAGCAATCGGTTCATCATGGTGTTCTCGGGAATCGGACGTTGGATTCAGGTGCCCCACTGCGACAGAAGGACCGCCAGGTCACCGCCATCGATGATCCCGTTGCCGTCGAGGTCGGGGTTGTTCGGCGGGCACGCGGGCGGTGGCGCACAGGAGGTGTAGGCCTGCGACACGCAGAGGTTGTCCCAGCTTGAGTTGCAGCAGAAGGGGTCGATCGCGCACACCACGCTGCAGCACGTGATCGAGTCACAGGTCGGTGCGGCGTGCGGCGTGAAGCACGATCCAGTCCCAGCCACGCCGCACGACGGTCCATCCGGCGTGCAGGTGATGGTGATCGTGCCGGCGCTCGTCGGCGATGCACCCGAGATGCGCCGCGCACCGAAGGCGACGTAATAGGTCTTGCATGGATCCGGATTCAGCGTGACCGTGCTGCCGGTGCCGCCACCACTGCAGGCTCCGAGCGTGCCACAGGCAACCGGCTCGAGATCGCCGCACGAACCCTCATAGACCACCATCTGATAGGTCGCGGTGGTGACGGTCGGGCAGACCGAGATCTGCACGGCGCCGTCGCAGGCGCCAAGTTCGAACCAGCTTGGATTGGCGATCCACGCACCGTTGTCGCCGCAGGTCGCGTCGAGACCGATGCGGCTGGCCGAGGAATCGCTCGCTCCGGCGTTTCCGAAGGAGTAGGTGCCGGCACCGAGGATGATGGCGCTCGAGCAGGTGTTCGATCGCGTGACCACCGTTCCGCCGAACTCGATCTGGTAGTCACCGCCATCGCCGAGGTTGCTCCAATCGGCAAGCGTGTAGGTGGCTTGGGTCGCGGTTGGCAAGACGACCGCCGTGGATCCTGGGTTGTAGGTGAACAAGGGGAGCGGATCGTTGTCAGGGTTCTTGAAGCCGATGGGCATGGCGCCGCTCTTGGTGACGGCGATGTAGTACGTGCCCGCGGTCAGGCCCGGAATGCTGGAGCCGACCAGTTTGGACGATGTCACGCTGCCCGATGGCGAGTTGTCGTTCATGGCAACGGCTCGCGCTTCGGCGACGCCGTCGCTGCCCACGACCTTTCGAAACAGAAAGATCGCCGTGTCGAAGGTCGAACCTTGGGTGTTGGCGAGGAAGGACGCGGGGGTCGTGATGGAGATCTCGTAGAGATCGATCAGGTCCTGCTGCAGAAGCCCCGAGTAGGTCCGGCCGTTGATGCGAGTCAGGGTGCTGCCCGATGACGAAGCCAGAGGCGATGAAACTTGCTGGGCTGTACCTGCTGCGGCGCCCGCATCCTTGGTGCCAGCGGCTCCGTTGTCATCCGGTCCTTCGTCCCAGGTGGGACCGGCGAGTTCACCATCCTGCGCGAAGGCAGGCAGCGCGCCGAGCGGGCAGACACAAAGCAGGGAAACAATGAGTGCAGCACAACGCATGGGGCCTCCGTAGACATGACATCCCCCGGGGCCACAGGCTTCCGGGTCGGGAGAGTGTCACCGCGGATTGGCGCGATTCAAACGAACAATCGCTGAATATGCATGAATAAGGCGACATCAAGCCAAAGTCATGTCCCCCAACTCGCCAAGAGCAGGGCCAGGTCGTCGCCGCTGACGGTGCCGTCGCCATTGATGTCGGCGGTTGCCGGGCAGACCGGGGTAGGAGCGCACTGGATCACGATGGCCCCTGGGCTGGTCACGACGCTTGCCGGAGAGGTGAACGCGAGCGGACCGAACGCCACGAACAGGTCGTCGCACTGCTCGACCGTGAAGGTGCCCTCGGCGCCTCGGGCGCAGCCTGAGGCCGAGGCCGAGGAGCCGCACCCGATGGGCTCGAGGTTGCCGCAGGAGCCCCTGTAGAGCACGAAGCCGTAGATGTTCGCCGCCGAGTTGGTCGGGCAGATGCGAATGGTCAGTTCACCGTTGCACGGCGCTACGCGAAACCAGGTCGGGTTGGCAAGCCATCCGCCACTGATCCCGCAGATGTTGAAGAGGCCAATCCGACGGTCCTCGCTGTCATCCGCGGTTCCCGCGTTGCCGAAGGAGTAGGTGCCTTGGCCAAGCACGGGTGCCGAGACGCATGTCGAACTGCGCTGCACCGTGACGCCACCCACGAGGTTGATCGTGTACTCACCGCCGGCGGCGGCAAGATTCCACTCACAGAGCTTCAAGCTGCCCTGGTTCGTGGTGGGAAGGACCAGTTGGGTGGAACCTGCTGTGTACGTGAAGAGCGGCCCATAGGTGGGATCGATGCCGCACCGCAATGGAATCGCTCCACTCTTGGCAATCCCGAGGTAGTAGATGCCGGGGATGAGGTTTGGGATGGACGGCGCCCCGCCAGCGGAGAGCGTGTACTTGATCTGCGAGTAGCCGCTGGTGTTGCCTGTCACGGCTGCGTTGTCATTCATCGCGACCGCATACACCTCGGGCACACCGTTGACGTTGATCACCTTCCTGAACAGAAAGAGCGCCGTGTCGAAACTCGAGCCGTTCGTGTTGACCTCGAACGCCGTGGGCGAACTGATGCGGATCTCGTACAGATCCACGGTATCGGTGGCCAGCAGTGACGTTGGTGTCGAAGTGCGGCCGTTGATCTTGGTTGCAGTCGAGCCGCCACTGTCAGCACTCGGGCTGGCGACCTTTTGGGCAGTTGCCGCGTCGGTCCCGGCATCCGCACTGCCGCCACTGCCGGTTTCGGAGGGGCCTTCGTCCCAGGTCGGCCCTGACAATCCGCCATCTTGGGCGAAGACCGCCGAGCTGACAGAAAGTGCGACGATGAGCGACAGCAGTTGGTGCATGGGGGGCCTCCTGAGCGAGCAGACGGTTCAACCATCGGGTTCAGGAGCGAGCGACCAAAGCGAAGTGGACGAAATCCGGCGATTTGCGGTGAGCCGCGGAGTCGGTGAGCTCAGACCAAGCGGAGCGGCCGGAGGGTGACGGAACCGCGTTATCGACCCGTCGTCTGATCGATCCAGGTGTTCCAGAGTCGCAGTGCCCGTTGGGTGGCTGCGTGAAGGCTGCTGTACTCAGCCTGTTTGGTTGAGCCGATCACCGAGGGATCCACGGCCGAGCGCCCCAGCTCCGTGTTGCACGCCGTGCATCGGAACCGGGCTTGCGCGAGCGTGAAGCGCTTCCACTGGATCGGTCCAAGCCGGACCCGACGCGTGCAGCCGGGGCAGACCAGTTCTGTGCCGGGCTTGCGCTGCACGCTGCCGTAGTCATGGCAACGCTCCGCCGGCAGGCCGAGCTGACGCATGAGTCGCTGCCAGCGGTGATCGTGGTGGCATGAGCGCCGATGATGGAGGTCGCACGCGACGTGGGCCACCTCGTGCGCGATGGTGCTGTCGAAGCGCTCAAGACCCTCGTGGCGGAACATGTGGAACGAGAGTTTGATGTGGCGACGGGCGGGCATGGCCAGACCGGCGGTGGTGCGCAGCCGAGTGCTCAATTCGACGCTCGGTTCCGGACCGATCGGCTTGCCGAGGGCCTGTTCGCATGCCCGCCACCAGTGGTTGACGCGCTGTTGCGCCAGACGTTCCCAATCGGCACGGAGGATGGGGACGGCTCGGCCCGCCATGCCTTCCGGAACGGATGAAACGCCACCGCGTGACACGGGTGGAGTCTAGAAGGGTCGAACGTCACGGTCGAATGCAGATTCTGCAGCGTGGGCTTGCGGTCGCGCCGGAGATCACTAGCCTCGTGCGATGGCCCTGAAGACGGCGAAACTCTCGGCACTGCGCAAGGCGCTCCTCGATGCCCGCGACCTGGGCAAGCATCGCTCGATGGCCGAGTTGCAGGCGGAGCTGCGATTGAGTCGGCGCACCATCGTTCGGTACCTCAATGACCTGCGCGCGCAGGGTGACCAGGTGAAGATGGTCCGCGGCAAAGGCTGGACCATGATCAAGCCGCGTCGCGATGGGACGCTCGAATCGCAGATCCCGGAACAGCTGCTGGTTGTGCTGCGCAAGCTCGGCTGGGCGCTGCGAGGCACGCCGTGGCATGAGGAGATGGAAGCGCTCTTCGGAGCGGAACTCAAGCGCGTGAAGACGGTGGCGCGGCACGGCATGCATGGCGGCGCGATGGCCGAGGCCGTGCGTTTGAACAAGGTGCTCTTCATCGCCGACTTTGCGCCGGGCGTGCGCAGTGAAGGGGCGGCCGAGGAGTGGACCGACGGGGATGACGATGATGATGCGCTCGATGCGGGTTCTTCGAGCGCGTTGCGTCGTTCGCTCGATGAGTCCATCCTGCGGCAGTCGGCATGGAACGATGTGGCTGCGGCGGTCTGGCGTGATGCGCTCCTGGCGGCACGCGAAAGCAAGCCGCTGGTCGTCGAATACCTGAATGCAAGCAAGGGCAAGCTCGATCAGCAGCAGCTGGTGCTGCCCCTGGGGATCGTGCTGCGTCCCGGTGGCGCGTACCTGCTCGTTCACAAGATCGGCAATCTGCGCGATCCCGACGTCGAGTCGGGCACGGCGGTGCAGTGGAGCGAGTCGTTGCGCAAGCGGCCAGTGCTTCGTTCGTTCGCCATGCAGCGCATCCTGTCGGTCCGCGTGCTCGATGGCTCGTTCCGCGTGCCCGAAGCGCTCACGTTGCGAGAGCTCGTCAAGGCTTCGGTGGGCGGCTTCGTCCAGCAAGGGCCGACCGAGGCCGTGGAGCTCGAGTACGACGCAACCGACCTGACGCTGGCGGTCGGCGAGTTGTGGCACCCTGACCAACAGGTGACCCTGACGGGTCAGGGCACTGGGATGACCGTGCGTGTGCGCTTTCGCACGAGCAGCAAGATCGAGGTCACGCGGCGTGTTCAGGCGCTGGGTGGAAAGGTTCGCCTGATCAAGCCGCTGGCGTGGCGGCAGGAGATCGCCCGCAGCGCGCGCATGCTTGCCAAGGGGCACGAGCGCTGAACGCGCGTTTGCCGTGTTCGACTGGGCGGTTCACGCTCCGTGTCGCGCATGGGCCAGGCGTCGTACCACGCATGCTGTCACGCCATCTGCCACGCGTCACACGGCCAAGCGCTTGGCCGTGAGTTCTGCCAGGCAGTGCAGGTGCGCGAAGTTGATGTCGGTGATCGGGATGCCGGCGGATTCGAGTTCGGCCGTGACGATCGTGCGCAGCGAACGGATGCCGCGCGAGAGCAGTTGACGAACCGACTCCGGAGTGCGGCCCATGATGATGCCGATCCGTGGGCCGGCATGTCCCTGGAGCGAGAGCTGCAGCGCCTGACGGCAATCCGGGGAGAGCAGTTCGATGCCCCGCTCGAGCACGCGGACCAGCAGGGCGTGATGCGCCGGATCGATCAGGTCGGCGCCGGCCGCAGTGGCGCGCGGATCGGGCACGACCTCGACCACAGGCGTGGCCACGCCGTGCTCATCGATCATGGGTGCGGCCTCGGCACGCAGCCTCGACGCGCGCCGGGCGTCGATGAGGTTGGTGCGGATCGTCTGCTTGAGGTAGGCCTCCATGGCGGGGACGGTTGCGAACTGCAGCCCATGCTCCAGGGATGCCTTCCGACCCGCTTTCGGGCCTCCGTCCAGATCGCCGCCCACACCGCCACCCAGACCGTCACCCAGACCGCCACCCAGACCCCTGTCCGGGTTCGCTTGCAGGGCAGCTTCGTGCTGGCGGCGCAGACGCCCAGCGAGACGGTCGAGCACGCGATCGACGATGTGGTGGCGCAGGTGCGTCGCCGTGGGGCAGATCGTGACCACCATGTGATGGACGGCATCCTGAGCGAACGTGTAGAGATCGAGCAGGCTGAGCGATCCAGCCGAGGCGAGGGTCGCGTGGGCCGCCGACCGGGCACGATCGGCGCGGATCGAATCGGAGGCGAGTGACATCGTGCGCCGCGCATTGCGGCGGATGCGGTGGTTCGACATGGGGGCTTTCCTCCAGCTGAGGGGTTGAACGACGTGTCCTCGAAATCTTGTCTAGGGCATCTCGCTGCTGTGACAGCATGTGACACACAACGAAGCGCGGGATGTGCCGTGCTGACCCACGGCGCACGATGGGGCCCGATCGGGCGCATCCGGAAAGGGACGCAGTCCGACTCGGCCGCCCGGGCAACCTGCCCCGCTATGCGGCATCACCCTCTGGGTCCGACGCCGCATCGTGACCGTCGCTAACCGTTCGCCGCCGCCCTGTGGAAGGCACTGGCGACTCATCGCTGAAATCGTGCTCACCGACCATGTACAGACGGACGACATCCACGGCGGCGAGATACATGGCGCCCTCGCGGGGCGAGAGCGCCGGCGCCCCGTGGCGACCTGCCAGGAACGAGCGGCGGAACGCGGCGATGATGCGCAGGGCCAGCGTGACCCGCCTGGGAAAGCAGGTGCCGTCGGTGAATGCACTTCGAACGTCAAATGGTGGCAATCGTGAAGTCATTGATCCTCGGGGTTGAAGGTGATGCCCAGCCGTGGTCGGAGTTCGCGACCATGGCATGGACCCGGACAGCACAAACGAACGAAGCAACGCGGTTGGAACGGAACGAATCGTGATGAATCATGAAGATTCAGGGTGCCGCACCAACCGCACCCTGAACTGCAGCCAAACTGCATCCTGAGCGGCTACCAACGGATCACGGCGACGACCGTGACAACCAGGGCTGCTGGGCCGTGAGCCCCACTTGGAGCCCCACTTGGAGCCCCACTTGGAGCCCCACTTGGAGCCCCACTTGGAGCCACGAGTCCCCGCGTGCACGGCCGGCCCACACCCAGCAAGGTGGGTTCATGGTGGGTTCATGGCCCGGACGTGACGATCTGCCTGTGCTGCACACGAGCCGCTGCCGAAACCCGATGGGTCCCGCCGTAGAAGGGGCGCCGACGGCGGATCTGACCGCAAAGTGCCAAAAGTTGGCACAACTGAATCGACCCCCCGGCATTGGTGAGGGCTCTCGTCATCCGTAGGATGACGGCGTGGCTTCTGCGCACCAACACATCCGGTCAGGCCATCTTCGGAGTGGGCTTCGGAGTGGGCATGAGCCCGCGCGCGATCCGGTGGGCACTCGTCAGTCCGAGCGGCGGCCCGAGCCTGTTCTGGTTGTTCAGCGTCAGCCGCGGCACCGCCTCATCAGCGAGCGGGTGAGTTGGACGGGCGCTTTGGGCATGGCTGCTTGGTCGTGCCTGGCGATGGTGGGTGCCATCCTCGCCGGTGCCATGGGTGCGAAGGCGTGGGCTTTGGAGCCTCGTGCTGTTGGCCGGTTCGCCACGGCCACCCCATGTGCCGGTTCCCCATCTGCTGGGCCCCTCATTGCAGCCCCCCTCGCTGACGAACCCGCTGTGCCCAAGGATGCTGACCACGCCATGGTCGATCCATTGGCGCCGGCTGACCCCGACGCGGCGGCCATCTGGAAGACCAAGGCTGCCCTCATCGAGCGGGACCACTGGTCCTACCAGCCGATGGCCCGACCACGGCCGCCCAAGCCGGCCGGGATCACGTCATCGACGGCGGACATCGATCGCTTTCTGCTGCACGCGCTGCAGGCCCAAGGTGTGATCCCCCAGGCTCGGGCTGACCGCCGAACGCTGCTTCGGCGGGCCACGCTCGACCTGACCGGCTTGCCGCCGACCTACGACGAGATCCGTGCCTTCGAGGAGGACACTCGGCCCGATGCCTGGTCGCGCGTGATCGATCGATTGCTCGCGAGCCCGGCCTACGGCGAGCGTTGGGCCCGGCACTGGCTGGATGTCGCGCGCTACGCCGACAGCAACGGCCTTGATGAAAACACGGCGTTCGCGAATGCCTTCCGCTGGCGCGACTGGACCGTTCGTGCCTTCAACGACAATCTTCCGATCGATCGCTTCATCATGATGCAGATCGCCGGGGACCTCATGCCCGAGGCCCGGTCATCCCCCGTTGCCGCCGATTGCATCACGGCCACTGGGTTCCTGGTGCTTGGCCCCAAGGTGCTCGCCGAGCCCGACAAGGAGAAGCTCGTCTTCGACATGGTCGATGAGCAGGTCGATGTCGTCGGCCGCGCGTTCATGGGCCAGACCCTTGGTTGCGCACGCTGCCACGACCACAAGTTCGATCCGATCTCGCAGGACCAGTATTTCGCACTGGCCGGTGTCTTGCACAGCACGCGCACGATGGCCAGCGTGGCGACCGTGGCGCGGGCGCTCGAGCGCGAAGCCGCTGCGAACGACGCCGTGGCCGCACGCGCCGAGCACGCCGCAGCGACCGAGCGCACGGGCAACGCGCTCAAGGGCGCGACGCAACGCGCTGACGCGCGCGTGCAGGCGTCGTGGGTCTCGCGCGCAGCGCCGATCCTGCTCGCTGCAGCTGAGCTCCCGGCCGCTGCCCCGACGCGCGAGGCCGAGGATGGTGCCGTGCTGCAAGGCCTGGTCATCGATCGCGATCACTGGGGCGTGGGCATCGGCGTCGTGCGCACGGGTGGGCCCGGCGTGGGCCGTGTGGCCTGGAGGTTGCGGGCCGAGGTCGACGGACCGCATGAATTCCGCGTGCGGGCAGCGAGCGACGAGTCGCGGCCGGTTCAGGTGGAACTCGACGGGATGCCGGCGGCGCAGGATGCCCTTGGTGCCGACACGGGTTCGTTCCATCCGCAGGGCCAAGCGTGGCAGGTTGCTGCGCGGCTGGAGCTCACGTCTGGCGAGCATGAGCTGGCGCTCGTGCGCGACGGTCCGTTTCCGCACATCGATCGCGTGGAACTGGTGCCGGTCGGTTCTTCGGATCGACGGTTGGCGTCCGCTCTTGAGCGGGCGTCGGAACTCGACGTTCCCGCCGCACTGCTGGTGCAGGTGCGCGATGCACTGGATCGCGAGCCATGGCTCGCCGAGTGGCGCGGTGAGCTGCACGGCCCAGCTCGCGATCGCACCGAGCTCGCCGCCGACCTGGCCGCTCGCGCGCAGGCCGCCTCAGCCGCATGGAACGGACTCTTCGCCGACGGTCCATCGGTCGATCCGCGCGAGCGCCTGGATGACGCTTCGCTCGAAGCCGATCGAGCCGCGCTGCTTGGCTCCAGCGGTCCGTTTGCGGTGGTCGCCGCGTTGGAATCGCAGCGGCATGCCGACGATCGTGCGCTGATCGCTCGACTTGCCACGGAGCGCGATCGGCTGGCGGACGCGATGCCGACTCCGCCGGTGATGGTGCTGGCCGTGACCGAACAGGAGCGGCCCGGCGATCTCGCGGTGCACGTACGCGGCGACCACACCGTTGCGCCCGGCCCGAAGGTGGCACGTGGCGCTCCGCGGCCGCTGTCCAAGGGCACCGAGCTCCCTGAGATTCCCGAACGATCCAGCGGTCGGCTCGAGCTCGCGCGTTGGCTCGTGGATGATGAGCATCCCCTGACGGCCCGCGTGTTCGTGAACCGCATCTGGCACTGGCACTTCGGTCGAGGCATCGTCGAAACGCCCAGCGACTTCGGCACGCGCGGCGGCAAGCCCTCGCATCCCGAACTCCTGGACTGGCTCGCGCGCGACTTCATCCGTCATGGTTGGGATCTGAAGCGGTTGCATCGCCAGATCATGCACTCCGACGCCTACACGCGGTCCTCGGCTCCCGATGCGATCGCCGGCTCGATCGATCCCGAGAACCGACTGCTCTGGCGATGGACGCCACGCCGGCTCGAGGCCGAAGCAATCCGCGACAGCGTGCTGGCGGTGAGCGGATCGCTCGACCGCACGATGGGCGGATCGCTCCTGGCAAGCGGGAACTTCGAGTACGTCACCAATGACCAGAGCGCCAACGGTGCGCAGTACGGCGCACCGCGCAGGAGCCTCTACTTGCCCGTGATTCGCAACGCGCTCTTCGGGTTCTTCGGGATCTTCGACTATACCGATGCGAGCGTGACCGTCGATGCGCGCGCGCAGACGGTGATCGCGCCCCAGGCGCTGTTCATGCTCAACAGCCCCTTCGTGCACGAGGAAAGCCGTGCTTGGGCCAAGCGCCTGCGCGAGCGCGTGCTCGCCGCCGCGGCGTGCGTGCCGCCGCAGCAGGCCGAGCACCAGGGCCACGCGATGGTGCAGGAGGCGTATCGCATGGCGCTCGGCCGCGAACCCACCGCCAGCGAGGCGAACGCCGCGCTGGCTTTCGTGGCGAGCCAAGCGGCGCTTGGCGAGGATGCCGCGTGGGGGCTGTACGCACAAGTGCTGCTGGCCAGCAGCGAGTTCATCACGATCGAGTGATCGAGCCTTCGGGGGGTCCGACGGAACCTGCGCCGATTCGGCGCTTGCCGCTCGACGCGGAGCGGAGCGCGGCTACGCTCCATGCATGTTCTGCGGCCACCGCCAGAGCGCCGTGACGCGGCGCGCCATGCTCCAGTCCTGCGCGAGCGGGTTCGGGCAGGTTGCGCTGCTGGG
>VFQT010003815.1_pt1 | contig 13321 bp, 4 predicted proteins | sample 3512381 | NCBI WGS metagenome assembly VFQT01 (sample SAMN10412376, study PRJNA504923) | tailings metagenome | isolation source: Relicate 2 Philex TSF3 active mining site | place: Philippines: Tuba, Benguet | collected 2017-08-29 | reverse complement strand
CGCGTCGCTACTCTGGCGAGGAGTGGCGTGGCTATCAAGCCAGCAAACACAGGTACTTCTATGGCTTGAAATTGCATTTGATGGTGACTGAACAAGGACAGCCTGTGGAATTCTTTCTGGCACCTGGTTCCTGGAGTGATACCAAGGCATTGAAGATGTACCATTTTGACTTACCCGAAGGTGCTTTAGTTACAGGCGACAAAGCGTACAACGATTATGCCTTAGAGGACTTAATGGACGAGGCGGGCAGAGCATTGAGACCGCTCAGAAAGAAGAACTCAAAGCGTCCAGACCCAGCTTGGATGACGTACCTATTATCCTGTTATCGTAAAGTGATTGAAACGACTGGCAGTTTGATCGAAAAGTTGTTGCCAAAGCATATTCATGCCGTGACTGCCCGTGGTTTTGAACTCAAGGTTGCTTTGTTTGTCTTGGCTACCTCCTTCAATTTTCTGTAAAGTAGCAACTCAGGTTAATTAATCCATGGGTGATAATAAAAAAAGGTCATAGTCCATTGAAAACCATAATGATCAGCATATATCTATTTCATAATCGTATTGTATGAAATATTAATTATTTTATACAATTAGTTTCCAGGGTTTCTTGTATGAGCAAGTCATGTAGGTAAAACTTCCTGAAACAAGAGAAAATTATGAGTGCTAAAACCAAACTTCAGTTGGAAACCGAACTAATGGAAGCACAGGCAACGATCGCGAAACTCGAACGCGATCTGCAAAAAGCCAGGGCAGGCGGGCAGGTAAAAAAGCCAGCGCGTAAAAACCCGCCAAGGAGATCTCGATCTGAAGAAGACCTACTGAAACTCCTGGAAGTGCTGCCGGTTGGGGTTTCCATCCTGGACGATGAGCGCAAGGTGGTCTTTCAAAATTCCGCCCTCTCCCACATCCTGGATATGACTCCGGAGGGAATTCAGACGGGTGCTTATAAAGACCGCAAATATCTGGCCGCTGACGGGAGTGCCATGCCCGCAGATGGCTATGCAAGTATGCAGGCACAAACGAGCGGTCAGGCCGTATATAACGTGGAAACGGGGGTTATCAAAGAAAATGGAGAAACGATCTGGACAAGTGTTTCAGCCCTGCCAGTGAACTTAACCACTTGGAAAACAGTCATTGTAACAATAGATATTACAGAAAGAAAAAATGCAGAAGTCCGTATGCGTGAAGCGGAACTGCTCTACCGCACAATCTTCGAAACCTCGCTGGATGGGTTAACGGTTTTCGACTCCAAAATGAATATCACCATCAGCAACAAACGGGCGGCTCAAATCTACGGTTTTGACTCTCCGGCTGCCATGGTCGGTAGAAATGCGTTCGAGTTTTTGCCGCCCGATGAACAGGTGCGTGCGAGGGAGATCGCGCGCAATCGACGGGCGGACCATGTCCATTACGATGAATACCGGCTCCTTAGGCATGATGGGCAGGAATTTTTCGGCGAAACAGGCTCACTTGCCATACCAACCCAGGAGGGTACCCCCTCTGGTTTGGTGTTGGGTGTGGTGCGGGACATAACTGAACGCAAGCATTTGGAGAAAAAATTACTTGATAGTGAAGAACGGTATACGATCCTTTTTGAAAAAACAGCTGTACCCTCGATCCTTTTAAGATTACCGGAGGTTGTGATCGTTGATGTGAACGAAGCCTGCGAAAAATTGACCGGCTTCAGCAAACAGGAAATGCTTGGCAAGACCGCCGCGGAACTTGGCATCATCAAAAAAGAACAGCGTACAGAAGCCATATCACAGTTCGAAAAGCATGGCTCATTGGCAGAAAAAGAATCACGTGCATATACCAAAAGCGGAGAAGAGCGTATTGTTGTTGCAAATACCAACCGGGTGATGATCAATGAGCAGCCCTTTGCAATTACAACTCTGTTGGACATCACTGGGCGCAAACAAGCGGAAATAAAACAACAACAGCTTACAGAACGGCTTGACCTTGCCACGCATTCAGCACATATAGGCATCTGGGATTGGGACATCCAAAAGAACGAGATCGTTTGGGATGATCAGATGTATGCATTGTATGGGCTGAAGCCTCGCGAGTTTGGCGGCGCTTACGAAGCCTGGTTGAAAGGAGTCCATCCGGATGACAGAGAACCGGGTAATGAAATTTCGGCGGCTGCTGTACGCGGCGAACGGGAGTACGACACAGAGTTCCGCGCGCTGTGGCCGGATGGTTCTGTCCACTGGTTGAAGGCGAATGGGCAGGTGTATCGTGACGAGAATGGAACACCTCTCCGCATGGTGGGTGTCAATTACGATATCACCGAACGCAAACAAGCAGAAGCTGCAATGGAGCATCTTCACAACACGCTGAAAGAAGCCCAAAAGATCGCGCATCTGGGCAGTTTCGAATATATTGCCGCCACACAGATGACGGTATGGTCAGAGGAAGAATACCGTATCTACGGTCTGGATCCCTCTGGTCCTTCACCGGCGTATGACGTGATGCTCCAAAAGTGTATTTACCCCGACGACGCGCCCCTTCTGCATGAGACCTTTACGAAGGCAATGCAGAACAGTTCTGTCTACGAACTCGAACACCGTATCGTGCGACCCGATGGCAGTGTGCGCTGGGTCTATGATCTTGCACATCCCCACTTGAACAAACAGGGAGAACTCATTCGGTATGTCGGCATAACGCTGGATATCACCGAGCGCAAGCTAGCGGAGGAGAAAATTCGGGAGAGCGAGGAATTTCTCCGTCTGGCATATGAGGCTACAAACCTGGGAATTTGGAAAAATGACCTGGTAACGGGAAGTGTGGAATTCGATGAGCGCGCCCGCATGCATTATGGTTTTGATACGGTGCAAACGACCATCCCTGAATTAATGACTCATATCCATCCAGATGATGTCGCCCAGTTGGGATCAGAGATAGCGGCTGTTACCGGGCCTACAGGGGATGGAAAATTTGCCACAGAGTATCGGGTGATCCACCCGGATGGCAGTGTTCATTGGCTGGCAATTGGAGTGCGGGTCATTTTCGAAGGCGAAGGAGAAAAACGTCATTCGGTGATGGGATTCGGCACTTCTTTGGACATCACCGAGCGCAAATTAACCGAGCAGAAACTACGTGAAAGCGAAGAACGTTTTCGCATCGCACTCAGAAACTCACCGATCGTCATCTTCAATCAAGATAGAGACTTGCGGTATACCTGGATCTACAACCCAGCTATGGGATTCAGCCAAGAGGCAGTGCTTGGCAAAACTGATGCTGAACTGCTCCATGTAGAAGATGCCGCAGTTTTGACTGCGATCAAACATCATGTCCTGATTACCGGTATACCTGTTCGTGAAGAAGTCAAGTCCACTTTGAATGGGCAGACATTTTTCTATGACCTTTCCGTCGAACCTATGCGGGACTTGAATGGAAACATCACTGGCGTGACCTGCGTATCTGTGGACATCACCGAACGCAAAAAAGCCGAGGAAGCCCTCAAAAATAGCCAGGCACAATTAGAAGCCTTGGTGACTTCTCTGGATGATATTGTATTTGAGGTCGACATGAATGGCACCTATCTCAACTTGTGGACGGGTAACGAGGCTCGTCTGTTCCGCCCGCGTGAAGAGATCATCGGTAAACGATTCGACGAGGTCTTCGGCGAAGCAGCCAGCCGCCCATTCTTTGAATTTCTTGAACTCACCCTAAGCAGCAACGCCGCACAGACGTTGGAATATCCCGTAGATATGGGCGGGGAGCAACTCTGGTATGCCGCCCATTACAACATCATCCATGGTCAGACGGGTATGCCCCAGAATGTCTCCATCCTGGTTCGAGACATCACCGCGCGCAAACAGGCTGAAGAGGCGTTGCGTCAATCACAGGAAAGCTTCGCTAAAACTTTTAGTTCCAATCCTACTGCATTGGCGATCACCCGCAATGCAGATGGCAAATTCATCAACATTAATAATACCTACACTTCCATCATGGGGTACGACCCATCGGAGGTGATCGGTCATACCGCTCTTGAACTATTCATCTATGCTGATCCAAAAGAACGTGAAGGGCTTCTTCGGGTTTTGGCAGAACAGGGCAGAGTGCTCAATTACGAATTATCCGTTCAAAGCAAGGACAAGAAGCAACTTGAAATCCTTGTTTCCATGGAACCTATCAACTATAACAACGAAGATTGTATCCTTTCTGCTTTTGTTAATATAACGGAATTAAAAAAAGCGCAACAAGACCTGATCTCCAACCAGAAACTCCTGCAAGCGATCATAGATAACACCCCTGCCCTGGTCTACACACTGGATCTGGATGGGCGCTTCCTCCTCATTAACCGTCCTTTGGAAAAACTTTTTGGTCACACGAATGCAGAGCTGATCGGGCACGGGCGGGAAGAATTTATTCCCCACGATCAAGCCCAGCAACATCGTGCCAATGATCTTGAGATCTTCCAAAGTGGAGAGTGGAAGATCTTCGAAGAAGAAAACATGGAACCTGATGGACGGCATGTTTATCTATCTACCAAATTCCCGCTGCGTGATGCAAATGGGTTTATTTATGCTATCTGCGGAATATCCACAGATATGACCGAACAGAAGCTGATGGAAGAAGAATTACGCCGGTCCAACGCGGAACTGGAGCAATTCGCTTACATCGCCTCGCATGACCTGCAGGAACCCCTGCGAGCCTTATCGGGCATGGTACAACTTCTGCAAAAACGGTATCAAGGTCAAATAGATGAGCAGTCCGATGAATACATCAAACATGCTGTGGACGCCTCAGCACGCATGCAGGCGCTCATTCAGGCATTACTTACGTACTCGCGTGCTCAACGCAACAAACAACCCATTGAGCTGGTAGATGCCGGTCACTGCTTGCAAACGGCCATTAATAATCTCAATGCTTCCATTCAAGAAACCCATACCGTCGTCACAACCGATCCCCTTCCCCACGTGCATGCCGACCCGGTTCAACTGACACAGCTGTTCCAAAACCTGATCGGAAACGCGATCAAATTCCGGCGCGATGTTGAACCGCAGATCCATATTTCTGTAATGAAGTTAAACGATGCCTGGCAATTTTCAGTGCGTGATAATGGTATTGGTATTGAACCTCAATATTTCGAACGCATCTTCCTGATCTTTCAAAGGCTGCACACTCGGCGTGAATATCCCGGCACCGGCATCGGGCTGGCATTATGCAAAAAGATCATTGAACGCCATGGAGGGCGCATTTGGGTCGAGTCTGAACCTGAACATGGCTCGGTCTTCCACTTTACACTTCCCCTAAGGAGAAATTTATGACCAACCACCACCAACCCAAGATCATCGACATTCTGCTTGTTGAAGACAGCCCGGCAGATGTATTGATCGCGCGCGAAGCTTTGAAAGAGGCTAAACTTATCAACACTATTCATGTGACCGAAGACGGTATGGAAGCTATGGAGTTTCTCAACAAACGAGGAAAGTTCGCTTCTGCTCCGCGCCCTGACCTGATCCTGCTCGATCTTAATTTACCCCGCAAGAATGGGCGTGAAGTACTGGAAGAGATCAAAAACGATGCAAATCTAAAAAGCATTCCGGTCGTGGTGCTTACCACTTCCAGTGCGGAAGAAGATATTTTGAGATCGTACAATCTGCATGCCAATTGTTACGTGGTTAAGCCGGTGGAGTTCGATAGTTTTGTTAAAGCTATTCAATCCATCCAGCATTTTTGGTTCAGCATCGTAGCACTTCCGCCTGACAAGGAATAAGTATGAAGAGTCTCCTGCTCCTAAAGGTATTGCTGATCGAAGATAACCCCAGCGATGTTCTCCTCTTGCGCTCAGCATTGGAGGAAGATCAACTTTCGAAATTCGAGTTGACACAGGCAGATCGATTATCCGATGGAATAAAGCTGCTGGATGGGGGTTCCTTCGATATCATCCTTGCCGACCTGGGGTTGCCAGACAGTTCTGGACTGGAGACCTTTGAACGCCTGCACAAACATGCCCCTGAAATACCGGTGATCGTTTTTTCGGGGAACAATAATGAAGAACAGGCGATCCATGCCGTACGGGAAGGCGCTCAGGATTACCTGGTTAAAAGCCTGAGTGGGTTCGAAATGGCGGCCCGCTCCATTCGTTATGGCATTGAAAGAAGCAAACTGCAGGGTACCCTGCGGGATTCGGAACATCGCTTTTCCACTTTGTTTCGCTTGAATCCTGTGCCGGTGGGCATAACCCGTCAAACGGATTACAGCATCGTGGATGTGAATGATGCCTGGATCGAGCTGACCGGTTATTCACGAGATGAAGCGGTTGGTCATACATCCGCTGAGTTAGGTCTCGTTAAACCGGAAAAATTGAAACAAATTCGCAAAATGATCCAAGAGCAAGGGGAAATTAACCAATTTGAAGTCCAGTTCTACAGACGTTCTGGTGAGGAGCGGCATATCCTGATCTCCTCCGAACCGATCCAACTGGGAAGCGAATCGTACATACTTAACAGCCTGTTAGACATTACCGAACGCAAACGGGCAGAAGAAGCCCTAAAAGAAAGTGAAGCCCGATTCTCAACTGCCTTCTTCACCAACCCAGTATCCCAATCGATCCTCTCCATCGAAACCGGCAAGACGGTTGAGGTCAACGATGCCTGCTGTCGCCTCTATGAATTCAGTCGTGATGAATTGATCGGTTCAGACCCGGGGAGGCTTAATCTATGGGCAAACCCCAGCGATGAACTGGCTGCTGTGGATGAATTGCAAAAGACCGGTCACCTGCTCCCCAAAGAAATAACGATCCAAACGAAATCAGGGAAAAATCGGACCATCTTATTTACGGTCGAGCCAATTCCCTGGAAGAGTGAGCCCTGCCTGATGACCTCGTCCGTAGACATCACGGACCGCATACTGGCGGAAGGAAAATTGCGCAATAGTGAAACCCAGTTGCGACAAGTATTGGACAGCACCCAAGACGCCATATTCGCAATTGACCAGGATTATCGTCTACTGATCAACAATGAAGCACATCAACAGGTGTTGACCGCCACGGGGGGGCATCCTCTCTACCCTGGTGATACGGTGCTCTCAGATAGTTATCCGCAAGAAACGTTACGATTTTGGAGATCGAATTATGACCGTGCCTTCCAAGGCGATATATTTAGTATAGAGTTATCATGGAAAGACATTGAAGGTCATCTCCATATTTATGAAAACACCTTGTCTCCTTTGCACGATGCAACAGGGTCAATTACAGGGGCACTTGTTGTAGCCCGCGAAATCACGGAGCAAAAGCAAGCCGAGTTGGCATTGCAGGAAAAATTAAGACTTCGAGAGCAGTTGGAAAAAACTGCCTCAACCGTGCCGGGCATGATCCATATCTTCAAACAGGATTCCGCTGGAGCATTCAGCATGCCTTATGCCAGCCCGGCATTTCGAGATATTTATGGAATGGAACCGGAAGAGGTGGCGACTGACATGTCGCCTGCGTTCGCCCGTATTGACCCACAGGATGTGCCGCACGTTCAATCCACAATTGCTGAATCAGCTGCTACCATGCAACCCTGGCGGGACGAATTCCGCTATCACCACCCCCAAAAAGGCTTGCGCTGGTTCGAAGGTCATTCTTCTCCTGTCCGTGAACCAGATGGAGGCATCCTTTGGTACGGCATTATTCAAGATATTACCGAGCGCAAAAAAGCTGACGAGACTCTCAAAGCAGAACAGATTCGTTTCACCAAGGTTGCAGCCACCATGCCCGGGTCGATCACTATGCTGTGTTATCGACCCAATGGCGAGTTAACCTTCCAATATGCCAGCAAGGCATTTGAGGACATCTTTGGCTTGGACCCCGCCAATTTGAGCGAAAATGTGGAAGCCATCTTCCAACGAATTCCACCTGAACACGTTCAACATATGATGAAACAAATGGTTGAACTTTCTGCCACCCTGCAGTCGAGTTATTTAGAATTTCCTTATCAACATCCGCTAAAAGGAGAGATTTGGCTCGAAAACCGTGCCGAGCCTGTTCGGGAAACAGATGGCAGCGTGGTATGGTATGGCGTCACCACTGATATAACCGATCGCAAGCAAGCCGAGCAGGAAAGCGCCTATCGGCAGGAATTGCTCGAAAAGGTCATTCAATTAGGAAAGAACATTGCCTCCCTAACCGACCTGGATACCTGTCTGCACGAGATCTACAACAGTGCCCGCTTTGGATTGGGCTACGACCGTATTGGTCTCTTCCTTTATGATGCTCCGCTCCAGCATCTGCTGGGTGTATATGGCACGAGCCGCACCGGTGAAGTGGAAGGCCCCGGTTTCTTTGACGGACCTGTAAGTGAATTTAGCCATAATTGGGTAAGAGCACTGCAAAACCCATCAGGCATCGCCTGGATCGAAAATTATCAAGAGCAACACAACCCGCCTAAAGATCACACCATGTTTGGGGTCGGGCAACATATCACTGTTGCGGCCTGGGCAGGCGAAAAACCCGTGGCCCTGATCTCAGCCGACAACCTGCTGAGCGGGCGGGAGATCAAGCCCGCCGATATGGAAGCCCTTCAGCTTTTTGCCGGGTATGTAGGTCTGGCGATCGAAAACGCCAGCCTGCAAACCGAATTGGAATTAAAGGTTCAGGAACGCACCGTGGAGCTGCGAGATTTGTATGATAACGCTCCCGCCGGTTACCATTCTCTCGATATCAATGGCAACTTTATTCAGGTCAACCTGACCGAGCTAAAGTGGTTGGGACGCACCTATGATGAGGTTATCGGTCACCACGTCAACGAGTTCATCACTGAACAAAGCCGCTTGACCTTTCAGCAAAACTTCCCGCGTTTTATTCAAGATGGTGTTCTTAGTAACATCGAAATTGAAATGGTCCGCAAAGATGGCAGCACCTTCCTCGCACTGGTCAATGCCACAGCCATCAAGGATGGACAGGGTAATTTCTTAATGAGCCGTTCCACTGTATACGATCACACCGAACGGAAACATACCGAGGAAGCCCTGCGGGCATCAGAAGCCCGCTTTAACTTCCTGCTATCTCAAACCCCCGCTGTGATCTTCACTGCTGCGATCACAGAACACGCTCCCATCACCTTCATCAGTAATTCCGTTTCAAATGTGCTTGGGTATACCCCTGAAGATTACGAACGCAACCCCACACTTTGGCTGGATAATATCCACCCTGACGATAAACCTTCTTTAATGCCTGCGATCCAGGCGGTATTGGAAACGGGCAATGCCATTTGGGAGGTCCGCACCAAATGCGCAGATGGTCAATACCGTTGGATATCGAACGGCATCACCCTCATCAAAGGTGAAAATGGAAATCCACAGGAGATCATCGGTTACTCGGTCAATATTGATGAGACCAAGAGGGCTCAAGAAGCCCTGCGCGAAAATCAGGAAAACCTGCAATATTTCTTCGACACCGCCAGCGACCTGATCCAAAGCATGGATGAGAACGGCAATTATCTTTATGTCAACGCCGCATGGAGCCAAACATTAGGCTACACCAGTGAAGAAGCCAAAGGGCTGAACATGCTTCAAGTGGTCGTGCCTGCCTATCACGAACATTGCCGCTCCATGCTGAGCTCCCTGGTGATCGACCAACACCCTCAGCAATTGGAAGTTGCGTTTCGAACCAAACAGGGACATGAAGTGATCGTGGAGGGCAGCGTTAGCAGCCGAAAAGAGCCGCATGGGCACATCGTCACCAATGGAATCTTCCGAAATATTACCGAGCGCAAACGGGCAGAAGCTTCCATGCAGCGTGCCAATATCGAACTCGAACGAGCCTTGCGCATGAAGGACGAGTTCCTTGCCAGTATGAGCCATGAGCTCCGCACTCCGCTTACCGGCATTCTGGGGCTTTCTGAAGCACTGCAATACGATACATACGGTGAACTGACCCCCAAACAAAAGAGTATCGTGTCCAATATCGAAAGTAACGGCCGCCACCTGCTTGAATTGATCAATGACATACTTGATATCTCAAAAATGGAAGCCGGTAAATTCGATCTGAACTTTGCGCCCTGTGTGTTGGCAGATATTTGTCAAGCCAGCCTGCAGCTCGTTAAGGGAATGGCACACAAAAAGAATCAGAATATTGCGTTCTCGATCAATCCCACAGATATCATCATACAAGGCGACCCGCGCCGCCTCAAACAGATACTTGTCAATCTCCTGAGCAATGCGGTTAAATACAGCCCTGAAAAAAGCCCCATCGGGTTGGAAGTCAATGCCAATGAAACAGAAAAGATCGTCAAGATCGAGGTTTGGGACAAAGGTATGGGAATTTCTGATGATGATATTGATCGACTCTTCCAACCCTTTGTTCAATTGGATAGCTCCCTCTCCCGTCAGCAATCAGGGACCGGGCTGGGGCTGGCTTTGGTCAAACGGTTGGTAGATCTGCACGGCGGGAGTATCGAGGTCAATAGCACCCCAAGGCAGGGCAGCCGATTTGTCGTCAGCCTGCCTTATTCTTCCTCCCCTATAGAATTACCAGAACCAAAGGTGGAAGAACTGCCTCTGGTTAAGAACTCTTTGATCGTGGAAGATCAAACGGTCGATGCAGACCGACTGAACCAATTCTTGAAATCGCTTGGCATTCATTCCACCGTTCTCACCACAGGCGGGGATGTGCTCGAAAAAGCCGCCGCACTCCAACCGGGTGTCATTTTGCTTGATCTCAACCTGCCAGATGTTTCCGGCTGGGAGATCCTTAAGAATCTAAAACGGAATGAAGCAACCCGCCATATTCCGGTCATTGTCACCTCTGTGCAAGACGAGCCTGAAAAAGCCAGAAATTTCGGCGCAGATGGCTCTCTGGTAAAACTCTTCACCTTGAACGATCTTCACCAGGCATTAATAAGGCTCCCACGTCCAGAAAAGATCCACCCAGACCAGGCGTTGGTCGTTTCAGCAGAGATCCACCTCGGTTCGATCATCGTTGTGGATGATAACGAAACCAATGTTCTGATGGTGGAAGATTACCTGCGTTCGAAAAACTATAACGTATACTCGTATCTCAGCGGCGATGATTTCCTTGCCAATGTTGAACAAGTAAAACCGGACCTTGTTTTGATGGATGTTCAAATGCCTGGCATGGATGGGCTCGAAGCGATTCGACGATTGCGCCTCCTGCCTCAGCCTGAGATCGCCTCTGTGCCTGTGATCGCCATCACCGCGTTAGCCATGCCCGGTGACCGTGAACGCTGTCTCGAAGCCGGAGCGAACGAATACATAACCAAACCCGTCCGTCTTAATAAACTGATCGCGATGATCCAAAAGATCTTATTAAAGACATAGAAAGGACACCCATGGATAGCCTGGCACGAATACTCATCATCGATGACGAACCTGTCATGCGCACCATGTTCGAGGCCATACTTTCTTCAGAAACCTTCGACCTGCATTTTGCCAAAAATGGTATAGAAGGGCTTGCCATGGCAGCAGAGATACAACCGGATGTCATCCTGCTCGATGTCATGATGCCCGGTATGGACGGTTTCGAAGTATGTCATAAACTCCGCACCACTCCATCGCTGAGTGCGGTTCCTGTCTTGATGATCACCGCCCTCGATGACCGTCAATCCAAGTTCGCCGGGTTCGAAGCCGGCGCCGATGATTTCATCGTCAAACCATTCGACGGCATGGAACTGATGGCGCGCTTGCGCAGCATGACCCGCCTCAACCGATACCGTCTCATTGCCGAACAACGCCAACAACTCGAACAATTGAATACCGAGATCCTGCTTGCCTACGATAAGACCATCGAAGGCTGGGCAAGCGCTCTCGACCTGCGAGACAAGGAAACCGAGGGTCACTCACGACGCGTCACTGAAAAGACCATCCTCCTCGCCCGCGCGTATGGCTTATCGGAAGAAGAGATCAAGCACATCTGGCGCGGATCGCTCCTGCACGATGTTGGCAAACTTGGCATTCCAGATTCCGTGCTATTAAAAGCAGGCAAGCTGAATGAAGACGAATGGAAGATCATGCGCGGTCATCCGATCCACGCTTATGAATGGCTCTCGCAGATCTCCTACCTGCAGCCCTCGCTCGACATTCCCTACTGCCATCACGAAAAATGGGACGGCACGGGGTATCCGCGCGGCTTGAAAGGCGAAGAAATTCCCATTGGCGCCCGCCTCTTCGCCATCGTCGACGTTTGGGATGCCCTCACCTCCGACCGCCCCTATCGCAAAGCCATGAGCCGCGAAGAAGCTTATCAATATATTTTGAACCAGGCAGGAATTCATTTCGACCCGGCAATCGTAAAACTGTTCGCCGCCCATATCGATGCGATGTAATTCCAAAAAGAAAAGCCGTTTCTACAACAGAAACGGCTTTTTTGATCCGACAATGAACATTACATCATGGCTGGAACACTTGAGTCGAAACAGCTCACACAGGCACAAACCTTGCCATCCCCTTCACATGCGTTCACAGGTTTGACCTTCAACGCCACCCACGCCGCGAAGACTGCCAACACCAGCGCAAGATACCCGGCGCTCATGGCGGGGGCAAGACCAACCGTCTCTTGCAATTTACCGATGCCCACATAGATCAATCCAGCCACACCGCCTGAGAAACCCATCAGCATGCCCGAAGCCGCTGCCGCATTTTTCGGCGAAAGGTCTTGCGCACTGACGATCAGCAGCGGCAACCCCGCGTTGATGAGCGCACCCGCTAACGCCACTGCACCATAATAGGATACAGAACCGGGCGCAAGCGAGAAGACGCCGAAGAGCGGGATCAACGCCAAAAGGGATGACCCCGCGATCAAACGCTTCGCACCCAGCCGACGGCTGATCAGCCCGCCCAAGACTCCGCCCAACGCCGCAGACAGCGAGAAGAGCGAGAGCGTCCAGCCAATCAAGGTTGAGTCGACGGGCAGGTTATGCGCGCGGACCAGCCACAAAGGCATGGCGCTGGTAAAGGTCACAAAAGCCACGTTGCTGAGAATGCTTGTGAGGGCAAGCAAGCCCACCGGTCCGAGAATGAGGCGCGAGTCGAACAGCTTGGATGATTCCGCTTTGATGGTCTCACTTGTTTCGGTGGTCAACATCAAGATCAATAATCCAAAGAAGATGCCGGGCAGCATGAGCCACGGGGTGTAACTTAATCCATAGCGGGCGAAGAGCATCATGATGATGACGGGACCCAGCGCAATGCCGAGTGTGCCGCCTGCGCTGAAGAGACCAACCGCCACTTCCCCTCTGCGTCCGCCGATGGTACGCGCAAGACTGGCAAGTGCCGGATGAAAGGCCGCTGAGCCCAACCCGCCGAGAAGGATCAAGCCGAACAGATAACGAACGTCTGGGGCGATGCCGAGCAGGCTGAACAAAATTCCGTTGAGG
>VFQT010003814.1_pt1 | contig 13322 bp, 12 predicted proteins | sample 3512381 | NCBI WGS metagenome assembly VFQT01 (sample SAMN10412376, study PRJNA504923) | tailings metagenome | isolation source: Relicate 2 Philex TSF3 active mining site | place: Philippines: Tuba, Benguet | collected 2017-08-29 | reverse complement strand
CGGAATATGTCTTTTTCGGTTTGATTTCGTTGGAATACAGACTTTGATCTTGCGCTGCTTCAATTCTTCCCAAAACCATCTTAGTAAAACCCCAAATCACTGGTACATAAATAGGGGGCTGGACAGCGCTCGATATAGGCATTCTGTTGCGGCTTGCCCGGTTGGATATGCTGGATCGTGATGTTGCGTTTTGCCGCCCATTCCAAGAGCTTGCCACTGATGTATTCCGGCCCATTGTCCACCCTTATGCTCTTCGGCTTGCCCCGCCATTCGATAATCCGGTTCAGGCTCCGGATGACCCTTTCTGCTGATAAGGAGAAGTCGACCTCGATGCCAAGACCTTCACGGTTATAGTCGTCCAGAAAATTCAAAAGCCGGAAGGCCCTGCCATCGCCAAGCCGATCGGCCATAAACCGAAGGTCCGCGCAGCGAATTCCATCGACCAGCTTTTGTTCGGCGCCGCAGGAACCACGAGTTCATCAGGCTTTTCCCGAACAAGGCGCTTGCGTGGCTTGATCCGGAGATTGAGCTCAAGCTCCCGGTAGATCCTGTAAACCCGCTTGTGGTTCCAATTATGCCCTTTGACGTTCCGGAGATGCAAAAAACACAGTCCGAAGCCCCATGTCTTATGTGCATTCGTCAAACCAATCAGCAGATCGCCAATCCGCTCATTCTCGGACTTCAGTTTTGGGCTATAGCGATAACAGGTCTCGCTAAGGCCAAAGGTTCGGCAAGCCAGCGCAATGCTGACGCCCCGTCGCCTGACCGCGTTCTCGGCCATCTCCCGGCGTTGAGATGGTCATTCTATTTTTTCCCCAAAGCTTCCTTCAGGAGCTCATTCTGCATGCTGAGTTCGGCAAACATCTTCTTCAGACGCTTGTTCTCGTCATCGAAGCCTTCATTTGCGAGATCAGCGACGCGTCCATGCCGCCATACTTCGAGCGCCACTTATAGAAAGACGCACTGCTCATGCCGTGCTGCCGACAATGCTCGGCCACAGGAATGCCGCCCTCAGCCTGCTTCAAAATTGCAAGGATCTGCGCCTCGCTGAATCGTCCAATTCTCGTCTCGAACCTCCTCGATCATTCTGCCGAGAAAATTCTACTTTTGAACCCCGCTAATTTCCGGGGGGATTACCAACAGATTTACAAGAATTTTGGGTAATCCTTATTGTTTTGTTGTCGTTTTGATATTCTGCTTGACTTCCCCTCAATACACGACCAACCTGCGGTAAGTTAAATCATAAATATAATCAAAAACTTGACTAATTTTACAGGATAATTGTTGAATGAGGTTAAGTGTAAAAAAAACTAGTGGTTTTTTTTCGGTTCCTTGGATGACAAGCGAACATCCATTGCCTTGGCTTCTTCCAGCCTCAGCGCTCATGATTGTATTTGGTATTTATCCCTTACTCTACGCAATTTGGTTGTCGCTTAATCGTGTGCCTGCGGGGCGTCGACAAATGATATTTGATCCGCTATTTAATTGGTCAAAAATTTTTGTAGATCCAAATATGGTTGCCGCACTCGTAAATACCTTTGTATACACTTTTGTTGCTTTGATTTTGCAGATGGTTCTAGGTTTACTGATTGCGCTTTTGCTAGATACTGACAGGCGCGGTTATAGCATTCTTCGGGCGCTCATGACGCTTCCACTTGTCATGCCACCAGCTGTAACAGCAATGATTTTTTTATTGATGTTGAATGGATCTTTTGGTGTTCTAGCTCATGGATTGTTTGCTTTGGGAATACTCGACCCATCCCAACCTCCAATACTTGCAAATGGCTCAGCACCATTTTCTATTACTCTATTGGGGGAGACTGTAAAAATACTTCCGCTGGCCATGATGGGCGTTATTCTTGCTGATGTTTGGCAGTGGACGCCCTTTATGGTTCTAATCATGCTTGCTGGTCTACGTTCTTTACCAAAGGAACCCTTTGAAGCAGCAGCTATTGATGGGGCAAATTCGTGGCAAATGTTTGTTCGCTTAACACTACCTATGATGTCAAAAGTAATTGCAATTGCGGTGCTGATACGAGGTATCGATATCTTTCGAATGGTTGATTACATTCACGTAATGACCGCTCGCGGCCCAGGTACCGCTACTTTAACATTGCCGACATACGCAACGCAAGAAGCTTTCACAAAAGGTGTTTTTAATTATGCGTCGACAATTGCTTTAGTAACTCTAATTTTGATTATTCTAACTTCAACCTTATTCATGAAGATATTTCGAGTGAGGTTATAGAATGCTACAGTCTCGCTCTCCAAAATTTTTTCGCGACATCCTAGCGATCGCTGTCGTTGGATTATTTATGTTTCCACTATTTTGGTGGTCTTTAACATCCATCAAACCCGACTACGCTATTTTTGATAAAGATGGCATTAATTGGGTAAATTTTGAACCTACTTTTGACAACTATAGAGTAACTGTGTTCGGTCAATCAAGATTGTCTGAGGCTGAGGAGAAGGGCTTCACGGTTGGAAATGCCGGGGCTGGCTCCTATGACTCACGGCAGTCATTATTTGACTCTATTATTATCGCCCTTGGCGCAACATTAATATCAGTTGGCGTTGCAGTATTTGCTTCTTATGCACTTTCGCGTATTCCTTTTCGTGGAAGAGTTAGTTACTTGAATTGGGTTTTAGGGCAACGCTTCATGCCACCGGTTGCTATAGTTGTTCCTCTCGTTTTAATTTATCGTGACTTTGGAATGAGGGACGTAAATAATATTTTTTTAGGGTATCTTGGGTTAATTTTGATCTATGCTTTGATGAACTTGCCAATAGTTCTTCTATTGATGAAGTCTTTTTTTGATGATATCCCAAAAGACGTCGATGAAGCGGCAATGATCGATGGTGCGACGCACTGGCAGGCGTTTTGGAGGGTCGTACTGCCAATGGTAAAAGGTGGCGTTGCAGCATGTGCCGTATTATGTTTCGTTTTTGCTTGGACTGAGTTTCTGATTTCTTTGATGCTGACAACGGACATTAGAACCGTTCCGGTGAAAATTTCCACTTTTGTAACTTCTACTGGTAATGAATGGGGGTTCATTTCAGCGCTCGGCATGGCAGGTGTAATCCCAGGATTTATTTTCATTATACTAGTACAACGACATCTGGTCCGAGGCCTCACTTTAGGTTCGCTAAAAGAGTGAGAAATTGGACGAGAACATAAGCTCTTACCTTAGGGAGGATTATTATGAGCTTCAAAGAATACGATAGAAAAACGCATATTATTGATCTAGCTCGAGCCTATTCAACGCGCCAGATTTCAAAACGTGAGTTTTTAAAAAAAGTCGGACTTGCCGGTATTGGCTTTTCAGCCTTTAATGCCGGTCTTCTGGGTAATACCCGTGGTTTTTATGGCGACACAAGCCTGATTGGAACGGAAGCTCTAGCTCAAGAGGCGAGTGTAACTAAATGGCTCAAGGATGTAGGATCGAAATTTAAGGGTACTACAATTCGATATACATCAGAAGCAACACCCCCTACGGTTGTTCTAGACAAAATTAAGAAAGAGTTTATCGAACCGACCGGTATCAATGTCGAAATTGAAATCGTCCCACTTGAACAGGTTTTAGCTAAGGCAACACTAGATGTTCAAGGTCAGCTTGGCTCTTATGACCTCTATTATTTAGATCAGTCATGGATTTCAACATTCGCTGATGATACCGTCGAACCGCGCGAATATTATAAGAAAAAGCCTGATCTTGCGATGCCTGATTTCGACTGGAATGATTTCTCGCCCGGCCTTGTAAAAGGCCTAGCCGAATATAACGGTAAGTGGGTTGGAATTCCGTTCGACGTTCCAATCTTTATAACGATGTATCGCCAGGATTTGTGGGACAAACATAAGCTTGCCCCTCCAAAAACCGTCGATGACTTCACCAATGCCGCGAAAATTATTTTTGAGGCTGAGAAGGGTAAAGGAATTTATGGAACAGGCCTTCAAGCGAAATCGGGTCACTATTCACTGAATTGTGACTGGACCCAAATGATTTGGAACGAGGGCGGCTCAATCTTTGGATCTGATAAGAAATTTAAGGGAAATGATGAAGCTGCTGTTCGTGGTTTAAAACTTTATCAAGAGTGGGCGAAAGTAGCTCCGCCAGAGTCTGTCAACTCAACTTGGGATGGCCAAGGCGCTATGATGGTTGCCGGACAGGTGGGCATTGTGAATAGCTGGGCTGAATATATGCCGGGCGTTGACTCTGCGGAATCGAAAACTCAGGGTCTTTGGACGCCAGTAACACCGGTCAAGGGCAAAGCGTTACGTCCAGCAAATCAGGCGGGTTTTGGTGAAATTCCAAACTACGGTCACCAGGGGGCTTCGGTGCTTGGTCTTTCCAAGTATTCGAAGAACATTGATGCAGCGTGGATCTTTATGCAGTGGGCTTGTTCAAAGGATGTGGTTGCTCGCTGTACGACAATTGGTGGGTTTGCGCCAGTCCGCACTTCATCATACTCAGATCCTCGTATCTTGGCTAAGGCAAAGCCTGGACCTGGAACAACGAGGCACTTACCCATTGTGAAAGAGACCATTGATAATCTTATGGCTTCTGAACCTGATATGCCCCTTTGGGCTGGTTTCTCAAATAACGAAATTCCCGTAAATCTTGGAAAACTTCTTACTGGCCAAGATTTTGGAGGGGATGCCAAGAAGTGCATGGATGCAATTGCAAAAGTTATCGATAAGGCTGTTGCTGACGCCGGATTGTAACATCCAGATAGCTCCTATTTCTCGGATTTTTTGATGGGGGTTATTTAAGCAAATACCGGATGCCGTGGTTTACCGGCATCCGGTTATTTTGAAGTTAGTAAAATCATGCGCGATCTAGTTATTGGAATAGATAGTTCAACGACCTCGACTAAAGCCATTGCCTTTGACCGGAGCGGCAAAGTGGTTGCAGTAGGACGGGCTTCGATTTCAATTTCCAATCCGCATCCAGGCTGGTTTGAACAAAGGGTTGAGGATTGGATTGTCGCTTTAAATAAGTCTCTTAATCAAATTTTTAAAAAAATATCGCCCGAACGAATTGCAGCGATCGCAATTTCCAATCAACGCGAAACTTTTGCTCAGTTTGATATTAAAAACAAGCCATTAAGGCCAGGCTCACTTTGGCTTGACGAACGATCTCATGAAGAAGTTTTAATTTTATCACGTGAGTTAGGCGCGAAAAATATCCACAAAATTACTGGGAAGCCACCTGATGTTACGCCGTGTCTTTATAGATGTAGATGGTTTTCTGTTAACGAGCCAAAAATGTGGGACAAGATGGCTCGAACGACAGAAGTGCACGGTGTGCTTGTCCATTACTTAACGAATAATTGGAATACCTCGATTGCGTCGGCTGATCCAATGGGTCTTGTCGATATGAAACACTCTGATTGGTCGGAATTACTTCTAAATGCTGCGAGACTTCGGCGTAGCCAACTGCCCGAATTATTTCGCCCGGGTGAAGTACTCGGAGAGGTAACGAGTCATGCCGCAAAACTCACTGGTTTGAAAGCAGGAACCTTGGTGGTGGCCGGTGGGGGTGATGGCCAATGCGCGGGAACTGGTGCAAACATTTTCAAGCCCGGTCGCGCCTATCTAAATCTTGGAACAGCGGTTGTGTCCGGTAGTTATGGTTTAAAATATGCTATAGATCCAGCTTGGCGTACTGAAATGGCGGTTTCAGAGGAGGGATATGTGTTTGAAACTGCGATCAGGACCGGCACATATCTAATTAACTGGATAGTTGAAAAACTTTTCAACGTTGACATTAAAAAGCAAAAAAATATTTTAAAAATATTAGAACAAGAAGCAGAACACTCGCCTATCGGTGCCAAGGGCCTAATGCTTGTGCCATATTGGTCAGGATGTATGACACCGTATTGGGATTCTTCAGCTCGTGGAATTATTGCCGGATTATCAAATTACCACACGCGTGGTGATATTTATCGAGCATTACTTGAAGCCATGGCATTAGAGCAAACGATGATGACTAATCGTGTTGATGGTCAAACAAATAGAATTGACCATTATGCAGTTGTTGGCGGAGGATCAAGTTCAGAATTATGGTGTCAAATAATTGCTGATGCATCTGGACGGGATGTTAAGCGTATTGATACACTCGAAGCATCAGCACTAGGCGCCGCAATGGCGGCAGCAAAAGGTGCGCAATGGTATCCAAAAATTGCAGAAGCTTCGGCGGCAATGTCGGGTAAGCCTAGTAGAACTTTTCGACCAAGAAAAAAGCAAAATTCACGCTATAACGAACTATTGAGGATATATACTGATTTATGGCCACATGTATCGAGTTGGAATAAACGGCTGATCGAATTTTCAAGAGATTCGATAAAATGAACGATTGGAATCATCTTTTGTCTGACGTTGTTGCTGGACGTTGGAAGGATCCATCAACCGGTCAGAGCGCAAAAGTACCATTTGAAACAATATATCTTTCAGAATCGCTTGATGGCCAGGAAGCTGATCTTGTATCACCCTTAAAATTAGGCAAACGCTTAGCGATCGTATCGGACACAAATACCATTGATATAATGGGTAGCAGAGTTGCGCGATCACTGCGATATATTTCAACGATTGATGAGATTATACTTCCTGCAGAAGATTTAAGCTGTGATGAGATTACTATTAAAAACTTACAGGAATTAACGCGTCATGCTGATGGAGTTGTCGCTGTCGGTTCTGGAGTTGTATCAGATCTTTGTAAACATGCGACATATCTAGATGGAAGATCGTTTGTAACATTTGGTACAGCAGCATCAATGAATGGTTACGCGGCCTCAACCGCATCCGTAACTCTTAAAAATGGCTTTAAAACATCTTTACCATCCCACGCCCCGCGTGGAATATTTCTTGATCTCTCTGTATCTGCCGCGGCACCAAATTATTTGAGTGCCTCGGGATTAGGAGATTGTCTGTGTCGCTCAACAGCACAGATTGATTGGTGGGCTTCCCATCGACTATTCGGCACATTTTATTCCTCAACTCCTTATATACTACAAAAAGATGATGAAAATGCGATGTTAGATTCAGCCGCGGGTCTAGCACGCGGTGAAGTAAAGGCCGTTGGTCATCTTCATCGTGTCTTGACCCTCTGCGGCTTAGGCGTTTGTTTTACCGGTGTATCCAATCATGGTTCAATGGGAGAGCATCAAGTATCGCATTGGATCGATATGTTTGCAGGAAAATCTCACCCTGGATCGCTCCATGGACAACAAGTTGGTATCGCATCCATTATGATGGCTCGATTACAGCAAAAAATTTTAGCAATGGAGACCTTGCCCCAAGTTAATCCAACAAAAATTGATACCAATGCTATATCAAAAAGATACGGAAACGAGATAGGAAACTATTGTATTGCTGAATTCCAAAAGAAAGCACTTGATATTGATGGAGCAAAAAATTTTAATGAGAAATTGCGCGAGATTTGGCCAGTATTACGACGCGAATTAGCAAATTTTTCTTTACAGCCTGATGAAATGACTGCGGTATTAGCTGCATCAAATGGTCCGATCGACGCTGACAGTCTCGGGCTTGATCGAAGAATATTCCGTGATGCTATTAAATACGCACGCGAAATTCGCGGCAGGTGGTCGTTTCTTGATTTGGCCGATGACATGATGATTCTAGATGAATTTCTGGATGAGGAGGGTCTATGAAGCCAATTTACGAAATGCCGCCGACAATAAAATCTCAGATATCGGGCCTATTTACCGACATAGATGATACAATCACGACAGATGGTATCCTGCCGGCGTCGTCATATGAAGCTTTAGAGAGACTAAAGCATGCCGGACTTGTTACAGTTGCTATAACGGGCAGGCCAGCTGGCTGGTGTGATATGATTGCTAGATTCTGGCCTGTTTCGGGAGTAATCGGTGAAAATGGCGCTTTTTATTTTCGGTATGATCATGATAGCAGGCGCATGATCAGACGTTTTTTTCAGACAGATGAAGAGAGGCGCGTCGGTAGAGAGCGATTAAAAAATATTGAGGTTCGTATACTTTCCGAAGTGAGGGGTGCGGCGCTAGCATCAGATCAGGGTTATCGTGAGAGTGATTTGGCAATTGATTTCGCAGAAGACGTTCCGAAATTGTCCCGTGAAGACATTGAACAAATAGTAAATATTTTTGTAGAAGAAGGTGCTACAGCTAAGGTTTCGTCGATCCATGTAAATGGATGGTATGGAACTTATGATAAACTCACAATGACCAAAATTTTTGCAAATGAATATTTGAATATTTCCCTCGATATTTATAAATCGAAATATATCTATTGTGGCGATAGTCCAAACGATGCACCAATGTTTGAATACTTTCCAAATAGTTGTGGTGTAGCAAATGTAATGGAATTTTCAGATCAAATTAAAGTTCTTCCAAGATATATCGCGACGTATCGTGGTGGCGCCGGTTTTGTAGAAATTGTTGATACAATTCTGTCGCGTAATGGATCGGATATAAATTTTTAAATAGAGGATAAATTAGATGGCACACGTGAAGATCAAGAACGCACGGAAGTCCTACGGCGATGTGGAAGTAATTCATGACCTTGATCTTGATATAGAGGATGGCGCCTTCGTTGTGTTGTTGGGTCCATCTGGTTGTGGTAAATCTACATTATTGCGGATGATTGCAGGCCTTGAGACTATTACGTCAGGAGATATTTTTATCGGCGATCGCCTCGTCAATAATGTTCATCCTAAAGATCGGGATATTGCAATGGTTTTTCAAAATTATGCTCTATACGCACATATGAATGTTTTTGAAAATATGGCATTTTCAATGACCTTAAAGAAGTTTCCTGTTGAGGAAATTCGTAAAAAAGTTGAATGGGCCGCTTCAATTCTAAATTTGACCAAATTATTAGATCGTTTTCCCCGTCAACTTTCAGGTGGGCAACGGCAACGTGTTGCAATGGGCCGTGCAATTGTACGTGATCCCTCTGTTTTTTTATTTGATGAGCCTTTATCAAATCTTGATGCAAAATTGCGCGTTCAGATGCGAACTGAGATTAAAGAACTGCATCAACGATTAAAAACTACTACCGTCTATGTCACACATGACCAAATTGAAGCGATGACAATGGCTGATGTAATTGTTGTGATGCGAGATGGTGTAATCCAGCAAAAGGGAAGCCCGCTAGAAATTTATGATCGTCCTGAAACTCGAGCTGTGGCTGAGTTCGTCGGATCTCCAATGATTAATATTCTAAATTCAAAGGTTACAAAGAATGAAGGAAAACTACAGGCAAAGTTATTTAATGGTGCATTTCTCCCTCTACCTGACAATCTAAATTTAGCTTCCGAAGATGATATATTAGTCGGCTTTCGGCCAGAACATTTAAAAATGACTGCAAATGGTCCAATAAAGGCGCGTGTAACCGCAATTGAGCCGACGGGTCCTGAAACTCACATTTATTGCGATGTTGACGGTCAAGAAGTTTGTTTTACCTCGAATGAAAGAATTACAATTACGCGAGGAGAATCGGTTCGTCTTGAGCCTGTAAATTCTCATGTGCACATTTTCGACGCTTCTTCTGGCAAACGTATTAACTGATTTTATCTCTCGATTAGGTGAAAACACATGGCTAGGGTAGTTATCCTTGGTGCCGGTGTAATGGGCTCGGCGATGGCGATGCCTCTCAACTCGGTGGGTCGAGAAGTGGAATTAGTAGGAACCCATCTTGATGGAACAATTATTAATTCCATACTTGGTAATGGACATCATCCTAAGCTGAACATCAAACTTCCGGCGTCGGTGAAGGCCTATCACTGGACAGATCTAGACTCACTTTCAATCGAAAAGGCTGAAGCGATCATTTTGGGGGTTTCGTCTGCGGGGGTTGATTGGGCTATCGAACGGCTTGCTGAAAATTTAACTCGACCTATACCCATCGTGATGATTACGAAAGGCTTACGGGTTCAGGACAACAAAATAAAAGTATTTCCTGATATTGTTTCCGAAGCCCTGAAAAAGAGACTTGGCTTTTCTGTCCCTGTATTAGGAATTGGGGGGCCATGTATTGCTGGTGAGTTGGCCGTTTTGCGTGACACCATGACAGTAGTCACAGGGTCAGATGCTCAATTTACAGAAAAGATAATAGAGCTTTTAAGTGCCTCCTATTATCATGCACGGCCATCCTTAGATGTTATCGGCGTTGAGGTTTGTGCAGCGTTTAAGAATTTTTTTGCTATAGGTGTGGGTTGGGCGCAGGGAAATTTTGAGATTTCCGAAGCATCAGAAAATTCTGCGAAAATGCATAATCTTGCAGCAGGTTTATTTAACCAGTCGCTAAACGAATTAAAAATTCTAGTTTCCGCAATTGGGGGGCAATCAGAAACGGTCAACGGCCTAGCTGGCGTTGGAGATCTTTATGTTACATGTCTTGCAGGACGAAATTCACGCATGGGTCGTCTATTGGGTCTAGGGCTCACTTATGAAAGAGCAAAGTCAGATTATATGGAAAGTGATACAATTGAAGGTGCCGAATTGGCGAAAGCAATTGGTCCTCAGCTCGAATTAATGTGGTCGGACGGACGACTTAGTAGACAAGACTTGCCATTGTCAGATGCGATTGTAAGGGCAATTTGTTACAATGAAATTTTACAGATACCTTGGACAAAATTTATGCGTTAAATAAAAATAGAGATTAAATTAAAACATCGCTGGATTCAAAATGTCGATTTTTTATTGCTCAAAAGACGATAAGGGTGAAGAAAAAATTAGAAATATATTTTGGTCTAATTTTATAAATCTGATTTAATGAATAAATATTATTGAATTAAAACGGAAACAATTAAAATGGATGCATTATTTTTACATAAAGCTTTTGATGCCCGGATTGGGAAATTAGAAATAGGCCCAATAAAGGATGAGCATTGCGTTATAAAAGTTGCCGCAGTTGGACTTTGTGGAAGCGATCTCCACTATTATAAAGATGGTGGAATCGGCGGAGCTCGAATAAATTTACCGTTCGTGCCTGGACATGAATTTTCGGGATGGATAGAAGATGATATTCCTCACCTCGGCCTTAAAAGCGGAGCTTTGGTTTCTGTAGATCCAAATAAGGCTTGTGGGAAGTGCAATCAATGTAAATTAGGCTATCCAAATCTTTGTCCTAATGTTGAGTTTATTGGCGCTCCACCATTTCACGGGGCAATGACAGAGCGGATCGCAGTTCCGACATCACAGATTGTTGCCATTCCGCAATCATTGACGCCAGCTCAGGGCGTTATGCTTGAGCCACTAGGCGTTGCGATTCACGCCGCCGATCTTGCAAAGCCTAAATTACTTGAAAATGTAACTGTACTCGGGTGCGGACCGATTGGACTGTTAATTATACAAGTCTTACGCGTAGCTGGTGTTGGATCAATACTTGCGATAGACCCCCAAGAACATAGACGAAGCATAGCAATGAAGTTGGGAGCGAACTCAAGCGCAAGTTCAATTGAAAATATTTCTGATCCGACTTTCCAATATGGCACGGCTCTAGTAATTGAAGCAACAAACTCACCTAGCGGTTTTAAAGATGCCGTTTTAGCATCGGAAATTGGGGGTAGAATTATCCTTGTAGGTATTCCAGATGGCGATCAATACGCAATTCCAGCTGCGGAAGCACGCCGACGAGGGCTAAAGATTAAATTTTCAAGACGAATGGGACATGTCTATCCCCGCGCGATAGAGTTGGTTATGAAAAACCGTGTAGATGTTGAATCTATGATTACGACAAGATTTTCTTTGGTAGATGCACCAGTCGCTTTCAAGTCGCATGCTGAGAATAAAATTGGCTTAATAAAAAGCCTGATCATTCCATAACAGTCATAATTGGCTTTAAATTTATGATGATGAGAAATTATTTGTCCTTTCTAAGCCATCGCCATAGGTTTTTTTGTTTTCTTACTTATAAATATAAATTTGTTTTAATTGTTTAACGAAAATCATTTGCTTGGTTGCATGATATTATCTTTGATCAAGTTTATTAATTGCCTCAACATTGGCAGCCGAAGATCCTTTTGGATCAAATTCAGATGAAAGCCACGTATCAACTATTGCCTTTGCTAACTCAGGTCCTATGACCCGTGCGCCTAAGGTAATGATTTGTGCATTATTTGATTTTGCTGCGCGTTCAGCCGAATAGGTGTCGTGTGTAAGTGCCGCTCTAATACCGGGAATTTTATTTGCGGAAATACAAACTCCGATACCCGTTCCACAGCATAAGATTGCACGATCATATTTTCCATTTATCACCAGCTTGGCAACATTCGCTGCTAGATCGGCATAAAATCCATTCGAGCTGAGATTGTTAATTTGATGAACGTTAGAACTGCCAATATGTTCTTCTAAAATTTTAACTAAGGGAGCCCCTGCACTATCACCAGCTATTGCTATTTTCATTATAAGAGCCTTTCATTATTTCAGACCGTAGATTTTTACCAACAAGTGTATCCACCATCAGCGACTATGATTGATCCAGTGAGAAGGCTCGATGCATCAGAAGCAAGAAACAAAACAACCGAAGCAATTTCATCCGGCTCGCCTAAACGACCCATTGGTGTCATTTCAAGCCAAGTATTGAACATTTTCTCATTTGATTTTGCGAAAGCTGTAAGCGGCGTATTAATATATGTTGGCGCGACGGCATTGACACGTACGCCTCGTGTCGCCCATTCCGCACCAAGGGATTTTGTTAAATGATGTACTGCAGCTTTTGATGCATTATAATAGGCTTGCTCTTGAGGCTTGTTTACGATTATCCCTGACATTGATCCAATATTTACTATTGAACCAGATTTATTTTCTAACATAAATTTTCCAAAGGCTCGGCAACACCAAAATAAACCATTCAGGTTAACATCGATTACATTCAGCCAATGCTCATCGCTAACTTTTTCGGCAGGCGTTTCGGATCGCGCTATCCCCGCATTGTTTATCAAAATGTCAATATGTCCGAATTTATCTTTTAATTTCTCTGCTGTGGCGGTGACCTGCTTTGAATTTGTCACGTCAAGTATCTCTGTATCAATTTTGTAACCTTTGCCCAACATTATTTGCTGACCGGCATGTGCCGTTTTTTCATCGAAATCTGCTATAATTACATTAGCACCTGCTTCAGAAAGAGCTTCGACACAGCTCAAGCCAATACCACGCCCCCCTCCAGTGACCACAGCATTTTTTCCATTTAAATTCATCTTTTTCAGATACATAATTAACTCCAATAATCTTTAAATTTAGCCATTAATATAAAATAGCTTATTTATATGGTGGTCTCAAGGATCTAATGCAACGAGAGCGGAGAACGCTTCGTTAGGAGT
>VFQT010003813.1_pt1 | contig 13327 bp, 12 predicted proteins | sample 3512381 | NCBI WGS metagenome assembly VFQT01 (sample SAMN10412376, study PRJNA504923) | tailings metagenome | isolation source: Relicate 2 Philex TSF3 active mining site | place: Philippines: Tuba, Benguet | collected 2017-08-29 | reverse complement strand
TCAATTCTTGAAACTCTCTTTTATGATGTCCTCAATATCGAATACAATTTGCACGGCTGGTGTCGTGATACTTGCAAATATGGCGACAAGTTCATGTATGTTGACCTCGATCCCGAGATTGGCATTAAGCAAGTCATTGGTCTAAGACCGATTGAGGTTGAAAGAGTCGAGGGAAGAGACGAAACAAACGCAAATTACACTCAATTTCGTTGGAATGGCGGTGGAGTTGTTTTTGAATACTGGCAGATTGCTCACTTTAGATTCCTCGGGAACGACAAATATGCACCACTCGGAACATCAGTTCTAGATCCGGCCCGAAGAGTATGGCGTCAGCTTTCTTTGCTTGAGGATACAATGATGTCTTATCGCATTACGCGTTCATCAGAAAAGAAAGTCTTTTACATTGATGTTCGTGGCGTTCCTCCGCAGGATAGAGAGCAGTTTATTCTCGACCAACAAAAAGCGATGAAGCAAAACCAAGTTATTGACCCCACAACGGGCAAAATTGACTTGCGCTATAACGCTATGTCCATCGAAGATGACTATTTCCTCCCAATCATGGGCCCAGACGATGGCACGAAAATCGAAACTCTCGGTGCCGGACAAAACGTCACAGCGGTTGAGGATATTCAGTACGTTCAGGACCGTCTTTTTGCTGCAATTAAGATTCCAAAGACCTATTTGATTCGTGGCGAGGGCGGCGAAGAGGAAAAAGGCACTCTTGCGCAGAAAGATGTAAGATTTGCACATACGGTAATGCGTCTGCAGCAGGCAATTGTTTCTGAACTTAGAAAACTCGCTACAGTTCACCTTTGGACGCTTGGATATCGCGGAGAAGATCTTCTTTCTTTCGATATCAACCTAAATAACCCTTCAAAAATCTCAGAACTCCAAGAGCTTGAAGCGTGGAAGCAAAAGTTTGACGTTGCATCATCTGCTCCTGAGTTTATGTCAGAAAGATGGAAAGCTGAACATATTCTTGGAATGTCTAATGAAGAATTCTTTAGAAATAGAATTGAAAAAATGCACGACGTTGAATTCAACAAGAAAGTTGAAGGCGAACAAAGCTCAGGCGAAGGCGGTGGTGGAGATGGTGGATTTGATCCATTCGGCGATCTAGGTTCCGGTGGTGGCGAAGACCTTGGTGGAGATATTGGTGGCGAGGATTTGGGCGGCTCAGAAGCTCCTGCCGAGGGCGGGGAGGCTTCCGACCTACCCGATGACTCTAAAGACGATTCTATGCTACTTGCGGCCCCTCCGGGACAAGCCCGAAGAGCAGACGGACGGGCGGCCTACAGGCCGACAACAACCCCGGCTTCAAAAGGAAAAGAGTATCGACCAGTCAAAGTTGATCAAAGACCACAAGGCGCTGCTCGCCGCAGCATGAGAAGCCAACACACTCCAGAATTCGGCACAAATAGAATGCTTAGAATGAATATTGGAGGCAAGCGGGCTCTTCTAGAGCAGCTTCAGCGGTCAAATGACGGCTCGTCCACTATTTACCCAAGTCACGAATTAGAATTAGCCGAGACAGAAAAGTTAATCAGGAGTCTAGAACGAATTTCAGATGACAGCAACAATTAACAAAAAGCATAATAAAAAGCGCAATACTTTGTTTCTAATGGAAGCACTTGTAAGCGAATTAACTTCAGCTGCAATGAAAACAGACTCTGAAAAGTACGCTAAGATTCGAAATATCATCAAAAATCACTTCTCTCCTAACAAACAGCTTGGTAAAGAATATAGAATCTATAAGTCAATAGCCACCACAGTTGGTTTTCCTAGAGAAATGGCAGAGAAAATTCTAAGAGAGTCAAAGAATCAACTTCGCCGTCTCGACAGACGACAATTATTCAAAGAGCAAACACAACTTCTCGGCGAAATCAATAAAGAAATTGGGCAAGACATATACCTAAATTATATTTCCAATTATAAGGATATTGCTACTATTCACATGGTTCTAACTGAGAATCTTGATCCAAAACAGCGTGTCCTAATGGAAAACTATGTTGTCAACAGGATGACGAGAAAAGAAGTTGAAGAAAAGACTGAAATTCCAGTCGAACAACTCAACAGTCTTGTGATCAGAAAGTTTACAGAGAACTTTAATACCGAATATGGTAAGTTTCTAACGGAACAAAAAATGTTGCTCAATAAATTCGTTCTTTCTAAGTTCGACGAGGCTGGCTATGTCGTTTATCTTAACGAAGAGCTTTCACGCCTAAAGGAAGGTCTGAATAAGTTTGTTGATGCTCCTGAATTTGGTGATAATATTAGGCAAACACTGTTGGTTCTAGAAAGTTTTTCACGAAAATCAGAATTGGCCACTGAAGATCTGGAAAACATTTTGGCTACACAGGAACTCCTAAGAGAACTAGAGAATGCAGCCGATTCAAATAACAATTAAAAGCCCGATTCAGGCAACTATCTCTCTAATCGCTAAAGAAACTCTCAATGGCGACATCATGATTTACGACCACCCAGAGATGAATATCATTTTATCTCCTGGCAAGAAGGTTGTGACTCTTCTTCCAAAGACGCAATATTCTGATAAGGTATTCAATACGCAAAAGCGTTTTATTGACTATCTTATTGCAAAAGGCGTTGCGGAGCCGAAGTCAATCAGGAGTGGTTCTGCGTTCTATACACTAGAATGTCAACTTTTCGATTCTAAAAACAAGAACATTAGTCCAACGGATGTTTTTCTCTATCTTACAGCGACATTCATGAAAGACGAAGAACCTTTCTACAACGCAGTAAACTATTATGATACAGAAGTTGATAAAATGTTCCTTGAGCCTTCAGAAGAAGACACAACAGAACTTGGTGAATTCGATCACCAAATTGATCGTGTGGTTGATCAATATGCTGGCGCAGGACAAATGAGCTATCGCTATCTTTATGAGGGATTGTGCTAAGCTATCTACTTGCCTCTTTTGGTATGACTTTTATACTTGTTTACGGAAAAATATTTTCCACAGTTCGTGAACGTCTCAATACTCAACTGTTACGTTGCCCGTTGTGTTTAGGATACTGGGTTGGGTGGTTCGTTTTACTGTCGTCGGGCCTTCCTATTTCTGATTGTTGGCTTTGGCCGTTCGCAGCAAGCGGGACTAGTTATTTGTTATCTATGCTTGGTTTAAGTCTAGAAAACTATACTCACAGAAGAAACGAACATGAATAAGAAACTAATAGAAAAAATTGTTAAAGAAGAAGTCCGTAAAAAGTTAAGAGAGTCGTCTGAGCAGAATCTAGAAAAAGAAATTTATAATACTCTATTTGGTATTTTAGGACACGCTAGGCCGGCTGAACAAATAAGAATGCAAGCTAAGTCGCTTGCTAAGTATGTTAATTGGCTGCCTGAGGAATTAAGAGATTTTGGTTTGCATTCTTATATTTCTGGCATGAAGTCATACCAGGCCGAGGAAGACTTTTTTGCAGACAATCCTGGCTTGAAAGAGCTTGATCCATTATTAAGTCAGAACAGGAAAGAGCATAGTTAACAAGAAGAACATTGGAATTTTGGAGGTCAAAAAGATGCTTAAATACCAAACATTCAGAAAACATATGGTCCCTGGCTCACTCGTCCGACGGTGCTGCACAGGAAACTTATGCGTCCGGTTTAAGGCCGGACATATTTAGAAATATGAAGAGACAACTACTACGAGAATTCCAAGAACTTAGATGCAACGAACGCGGCTGCGTTGATCTTCTCAATGATTATGAGAAAGGACTAAGACAGCAGGGTGTTTGCATTTTTCCTGCAAAGTTGCAAGAGGCAAATGCTAAAAATGGCAACGGAAGAATTTATCCACGTCAGGTTCTTGAGCGCGAAGTAGAAAAGTATCAACAACTCATTGAAGGTGGCCGCGCAGCGGGCACTCTTAACCATGAAGATTCGGAAGACATCGACATGGGTAATATTTCACACTATGTAAAGCGTCTTTGGTGGGATGGCAACAACGTCGTTGGTATTGTCCAATGCGCATCTACTCCAAAGGGGCAAATTCTAAAAAATCTTTATGAGGATGGTCTTGTTTTCGGCTTTTCCTCGCGTGCGCTTGGCTCTCTCAAAGAGTCACGCGAAGGCTCTGTTGTCCAAGAAGATCTTGAACTAATTTGTTTTGATGCGGTTTACACTCCTTCCGCGCCTTCAGCCTATGTTATGAGAGAGAACCTTGATTCTAAAAAGGAAAAAATTAGCAAACTATTTGAGTCAATTTTGACTAAAAAGGCAATCTAAATGGACAAACAACAAAATCATAAAGCTTTTTTTAAGGCTATTATCAAAGAGTCTTTAAAAGAAGTTCTTAAGGAAGAGGGTATTCTTGCTCAACTAAAAAATCTAAAGCAAGGGGAGGTGAGTTCACGAGAGCTTACAACGGAACGCAAGAATACCCTTCGACCATCCGTAGATCCGGTAAAAGAGAATTTTTTTGACGATCTCGATTTTAATCCGCTAAAAGCAATTAGAAAAGCAGCTGAATTTTCTAAGCATAACCCAGAATCCGCAAAAGTCATTAATGAATCTCTTACTCGGGAACTAGAAGAAGCCGATGGAGACACTGACGGAGTGGATATTTCAGTAATCAAACGTCTACTGACGAAAAACAAATAAGGTAATATGGAAAACACAAAGAATTCTCCGAAGAAGAAGCTTTTTCGGCAACCCGTTAATTCAACGCGACCAGTCCACGCAGAAGTGAATGGCGAACAGTGCGATTTTGATATCGAACTCATGATTAAGAAGTTCTCTAAGAAGGTTAAGAAGTCTGGAGTGCTTCAAATTGTTCGCGACAAGCGCTTTTTTGAGAAGAAGTCCACAAAAGAGCGTAGAAAGCGTGTAGATAGGAAGCGAATTGCTCGTAATCTAAACGAAAAAGCGCAAAGCAAAATCCCAGATAAGAAGTAACGCAATTTCGCACACTATTTATCATTTGCAATATTTCGGGAGAAATTAGTTTAATGTCTTCAATGCTACAAAAATCAGTTCTTGATGCAAAGATGCTTCAGGAAGCCGCCTTGGAAGAGGCAAAAAAGTATTTTGCTGAAAAATATCGTCGTCAGCTCTCAGAAAGTATCGACAAGATGCTTGAATCCGATCCGCCTGGCGATATGACTGATCCTCTATCTGATCTCGAAGATATGTCAGCCGATATGCCAAGTGGAGATGAATCTCTAGAAGATCCTTCTGCGCTTGAAACAGATCCGCTTTCTGCCGGTGAAGCCCCTGTTGGAGATGGCGAATTCCCGCTTCCAAAGTCGCATGAAAATGCATCTGGCGAGGATGAATCTGTCGAACTCGATCTCGAAATGCTTGCCGAAATGATTCGTAAGGAACTTTCTGATCTTGAAGAATCAGAACAAGAACAAATTGACGAGACAATGTCTTCAGGTGCCGTTTCTGGCCCTGGTGGTTCTGACTTGTCTGAAGAAGTTGAAGTTCTTGAGGAAGCCGAAGAATCTGAAGACGAAGATGACTGCAAGGAGTGCGGTTGTCCACTAAATGAAAAGTGCGATCACTATTCTGAACTTAAGGAAGAGGTAGAGACTCTTGCTGAAATGTTCAATAGTTCAGAAAGCGCACGAAAGAAAGTTATGTCAGCTCTTAATGAAGCTAAGATTGCCCTCAAGGCACAGCTTCTTGAGAACACAAAGCTGATTTATCAGAACAAAACACTCTTGGATGAATCTCTAAGTGAGCCACAACGTAGGAGCCTTGTGGAATCCATCAGTCGAGCCGATTCAGTTGAAAAGGCCAAAACAATCTATGAGATGAGAAGTGTAGCGGGCCGTCAGAAGCCAAAATCGCTTCACGAGAATCTTCTTTCTGGGCGCTCCAATGTGTCTGTACTTCAGGAAGCGAAAAAGCGCGAACCTGAGGTAGATCCAACTTTCGAAAAGATGCGATTTCTTGCCGGAATTGGAAAAAAGAATTAAAAGGAACGTATTAACGTAAAGGAGAATCTAAAATGTCTAATATTCTAGAAACACTTTCAGCTGATATGGTCGAGCGTAATCTCTACAAGGAAAACGCTCGCCTTGTCTCGAAGTGGACAAAAGTCGGCCTTCTCGAAGGCCTTAAGAGCGATACTGAAAAGGCGAACATGTCTCGTCTTCTCGAAAACCAGACTAAGCGTCTAATCAAGGAAACAACCTCAATGTCCGCTGGTGACGTTGAAGGTTATGCTGCGCAGGCTTTCCCGATTGTTCGTCGTGTATTCGGCGAGCTTCTCGCGAACAAGCTTGTTTCGGTTCAGGCAATGTCTAACCCTACACAGCAGATCTTCTTCCTCGATATCGTGAATACCAACACTCGTCTTGGTTCAGTTGCGGATCAGTCCGTTTACGGCCAGGGTATTGTTGGTCAGCAGGTAACAGGCGGTGTTGATCTCACCGGAACCTCACTTGAGAAGGGTTATTACTCTCTCAACAACGGCTATTCTTCACCAACTGCTTCTGCTGTTGCTGTTACAATTACTGCTTTGACTTCAGGTACTTTCGGCGTTGCCGATTCAGAGCTTGATCGTCTTTGTATGTACGACCCTGACTTCGTTTCAGGTACAACCAAGGTTGCCGTTGGTAAGGTTGACGTAACTCAGTTTACTGGTTCGAATACCTTTGACTTCTCGAATCTTGTTGCCTTCTGTCTCCACACTGGCTCAACATTCAACGGTCTTACTCTCGCGACTGGTTCACAGATTCGTCGTCTTACTCAGTATTCTGGTTCAGCGAAGGGTCACTTTCTAGTGTTCCTTGCTTCTGACTCAGAAACTGCTCCGAACCTCATGACCTATCTAACTGGCGGGGCGATCTCTGCATCATTCCCAATCGTTGATCGGTTCACAAACGTCGGTGATCGTTCTCTTGGCGCCATTCTCGGTACAACCAACTGGGGTCTTGAAGATAACGGTCGTATGCCTGAAATCGATCTGAAGGTTGACAGTGTGTCTGTTACCGCTCAGTCGAAGAAGCTAAAGTACAAGTGGACACCGGAAGTTGCGCAGGATCTAAATGCCTGGCACAACCTCGATGCCGAAGCCGAACTCACCCAGGTTGCTTCAGAGATGATTTCTCTTGAGATTGACCGTTCAATCCTCAAGGATCTTCTCGCGAATGCTACAGCCGGAACCTATTACTGGTCACGCGCCCCTGGTAAGTTCGTAAATCGTCGCACTGGTGCCGAGCTTGGTGCTTCAACCAAGGCTCCTGACTTCACTGGTACTGTTTCGCAATGGTATGAAACCCTCGTCGAGACTATCAATGATCTTTCGGCTCAGATGCACCGTAAGGTTCTCAAGGGCGGTATCACCGATATCGTTTGCGGTCCTGAAGTTGCTGCTATTCTCGAATCAACCAATGGTTTCCGTGCAGACGTGACCCATGATGGTGATTCAGGTACAGCCGGTGCTCAGAAGGTTGGTTCAATTGCCGGTCGTAAGTTTACTGTTCATCAGCTAGCTGACTTCCCGCGTGAGCTTATCCTCTGCGTTCGTAAGGGTAAGGGATTCCTTGAATCCGGTTACGTTTACGCTCCGTATGTTCCGCTCGAATTCTCGCCGGTCATGTACGATCCAGATAGCGGCACGCCGCGAAAGATCGTTCATACCCGATTCGCGAAGAAGCTCGTGAAGCCGGACATGTATGGCGTCGTTATCGTACAGGATCTCCTCGGAGGCCAGGGCTCGTAATTTAACGACTGAGTTCTAGCAATTCAGTCTTAATTCCTAAGTGAGAGGCCCGGATGTTCCTTGTGGATATCCGGGTTTTTCTATTTCTAAGCTATTAATATACTATTTAAGGGTACAGATTGTCAAAGCGCTAGGGCGCCATTGTGAGAGAGTCTGAGGAGAATATCTAATGGGTAATAAATTTAGTCTTGCGCGCCTTCGTAAACATGTTGGAGATGGCAGTATTGTAACACTTTCTTCTTCCTATATCAATTCAGGCTATTCTGGTTCGTTCACCGTCCCTATTCCTGGGACTTTCCAGGCATCTGGCACAAATCAGGCTACTGCTCGAAATCTTACAGCCGGTCTTTATTTTTATCTAGTCACAAGCACCGATCCAGCATATGGCGCGATTCTTCAAAGCGGTCATGCAACGCTGGGTTCGATGATAGTTGTCGCCAATAATGCCGCCTCTTCTTCTTTCAAACTATATCCACCCGTATCCGGATCAATTGGCTCTGGTTCGGCAAATACCCCGTTTACAATTGGATCGGGTATGGCTTACCAATTTATTTGCCACACAACAGGTTCAGCTGCCAAATGGGCTGTTCTTGGTACAGTCAACGCCTAATCTGTTTAGCTAACATAATGTTTTAGAAAAGGCCGGGTCGAAAGATTCCGGCCTTTTTCTTTTCTCTAATTACCAAACGAGGATTTATATAAATGGCTCTACCTGTTCTAACACCATCATCTACAACAAGCTCGATTGTTTTGCCGTCAGCATCACTTCCGGGCGATGTTGTAACAATGACATATGGAGTCTATACATCGGACACTTACTTTCTTTCAGGGGCTGCCGATCAAGTCTCTTACGTTTATCATAAACTCGGTGGGGATGTTATTGATATTGAATTGACGAAAGAACAGGTTTGGAACTTTTACCAGGAAGCATGTTTTGAATATTCAATGATTGTTAACATGCACCAATCAAAAAATGTTATTTACCAGCTTCTTGGTGCAGCAACAGGCTCTTTCGACTCAGATGGGCAAATTCAATCTGGTTCTTCACTCGATGGCGTTCAGGTTGAGCTAAAATTTCCCGATTTCTCGTTCGTTGCTGCTCGAAAAATTGCCCAGGCTGCTGCTACCGAATATGGTCTTGGTGGAACAACAACCATTTATTCAGCCTCATTTACTACAACTGACGGAGTTCAGGATTATGACCTACAATCTATCGTTTCGGCGTCTTCGGCACAATCTTCTAGCCTTTCTTTTTACAACGTGGTTGGCAACAAGAGAATCAACATTACTCGCGTCTACTACAAAACACCACATGCCTACTGGCGATTTTTTGGATATTATGGTGGAGCAAGCCTTTTTGGAAACGGAAGCACTTACGGACAGTTTAAAGACGATTCTACATTCGAAGTAGTGCCAGTTTGGCAGAATAAGCTCCAAGCCCAGGCTTACCAGGATTCGCTAAGGGTTCGAACAAGTCATTATTCGTACGAACTCAAGAACAACAAGCTTAGAATCTTTCCCGTTCCCGATTCTGGCTACAATCCTGAGAAGATGTGGATTGAATTCTTTGTTGATAAAGAGCCTTGGTCACAAGATAGCAACAAAGAAAACGGCGTGAATGGTGTCAACAACATGAACACACTTCCTTTTGAAAATTTGCCATATCAGAAGATTAATTCAATCGGAAAGCATTGGATTCGGCGCTTCTGCCTCGAATTGTGCAAAGAGACACTCGGAATCACCAGAAGTAAGTTCTCAACAATTCCAATCCCAGGCGATTCTGTTACTCTCGATGGTCCTGCGCTGATTTCTTCTGCTCGTGAATCACAAGAGAAGCTTCGCGAAGAGCTAAAAACCATTCTTGACGATATGGTCTATAACAAACTCGCAGAATCACAGGCGGCAATGCTAGAAAACAACTCCAAAATTCTTTCTTATGTTCCAAAGAAGATTTATGTGGGATAAACTAAATGGCTAATGAATTTACACGACCAACGACACCTCCACCTCCAATATTTCTTGGACAAAAAGAAAGAGATTTAGTAAAACAAATTAATGACGAGCTTATTGAGCGAGTCATTGGTCAACCTGTTCTCTATATTCCAATAAGTGTTGAGCATACAAATTTTCATCCAGTCTACGGTCAGGCAATAGATAAAACATATCTGCCTCCTGTTCGCGTATATTGCCTCGTTGCGTGGGAAGGATTGGAGACTGTATTTAGAGCCGGGAAGTTCGAAAAAACTCCTGCTATTACGATACATTTTCACAAGCGGAGATTGACCGAGGATCAGAACCTCTTTGTAAGAGAAGGAGATTTTGTTCTATACAGTTCAACAATTTATGAGATTGTCAAACTTAACGAGCCAAAGGTTATTTTCGGGCAACAAGAGCACAAAATGGAAATTGAAGCAAAGTGTCTAAAGGCAAGAAAGACAAATATTGATCTTTCAGGAGTGGCAGTATAATGAAACTGAACGAAGAAGAGATCATCCAACCGTCAACGCTAGAGACAATAGATACTGCGTTCAACAACTTAATTGTTGAGGCTAATCTGTTCGCAACAACCAACAAGGGCTTCGTAAAATGTCCTGTTGTCTGGTCGTCAGCCGAAAGAGCATATCTGATTAAGAATGATCAATTAGCAAGAGACGCAGATGGCACTCTTTTGCTTCCGATCATAACAATTAGCAGAACAGGCGTAGAAAAGAACACAGAAAGCAAAGCGGTCTTTCAAGGAAGAGCTGCTGATTTTCATTCCGGTAAAGAAGGCGGCTATATTGCTATCACGAAACAGCTAAATCAGGACAAAACAAAAGATTTTGCGAATAATGATAGCAGGAAGCTCGTTCATGGTGTTGTAGGGAATGGTCAGCAGTTCTATCCGAGGAAAAACGATAAAGTTATCTATGAAACAATCTACATTCCAGTTCCACAGCACATTACTGTCACATATAAGGTAACAATCTTCTCAGAATTCATGCAGAATGTCAACGAACTCCTCCAGCCGTTTCTTAGCATGAATGGTTCAATCAAAAGCCTAAATCTAAGAGCAGAAGGGCACAAATATGAGTGTTTTGTCCAAGAATATACAACAACCTCTAATGAAGAGTCACTAGAAGACCAAAGAAGAGAATATTCAACCGAAATTACATTTAGAGTTATTGCATATATCATTGGAGCAGGTGTTAACGATGAAAAGCCGAGAATCATAAGAAGGCAGAACTTTGTTGAGGTTAAGTTCCCACGCGAACAAGTTATTCTTGGTGATATTCCAACAACATTGCCAAAAACGCGCTATCGCGACCTATAAAGCGGATTTCGCACAACTATTTATCATTTGCAATATTTCACAGGAGAAATAACATAAATGTCAGCATCAAAATACAAATTCGTTTCCCCTGGAGTGTTCATCGACGAGATCGATAACAGCCAGCTAACAAAAACACCAAACGACGTAGGTCCTGTTATCATTGGTCGTTCAGAACGAGGCCCTGCCCTTGTTCCAACCAAAGTGTCCTCATTCTCTGAGTTCGTTGAAGTTTTCGGAAACCCTATTGCTGGTCAGCAGGGTGGTGATGTTTGGCGTGATGGAAACTATATTGGTCCCACCTATGCTCCATTCGCCGCTCAGGCGTATCTAAAGAACGCTTCTCCTGTGACATTTATTCGCCTTCTCGGTAAGCAGCACACAAACGTTGCCGACGGAGCTGTTGGTGAAGCCGGCTGGCAGACAACTGATACTACTCCATCTACTACTCTAGCTTCAAACGGTGGTGCATTTGGTTTGTTTCTGGCGCCGTCGTCGTCTGACTTTTCAACAACACCAACAACAGGAACTCTTGCTGCTGTTTTCTATCTTGATGCTTCTGCCTCAATCGGTCTTTCTGGTACTCGTGACATCACGAACGTTGCGGCTTCAAACACCGCTCCGGTTACATCAAAATATCTTAGCTTCTCTTCACTATCAGAAATCAAGGTTACTGTATCACGGTCGGCAGGAATTGTTATCGACACAGCGTTCGATTTTACTCCTACAAGCGATAAGTTCATTCGAAAGGTTTTCAATACCAACCCAATCCTTACTAACTCTTCAGTGTCAACAACCACTGTTCCGTACTGGCTTGGTGAGACATTTGAAAGTGCGGTTGCCGACCTGTCCAGCGCGAACGGTTACATTGGCGTTATTTTGCCGCTAATGTCTGGTACTTCTTACGGTGCAGACTTCCGAAAGTCCTATCAGGAGGCCAAGACTGGCTGGTTTATTTCACAGGACACAACTGCTAACACCGCTCTCTACGTTGCTGAAAACATGCAGAAGCTTTTCCGATTCTCTGGTCGCAATTCTGGCGAATGGCTTCAGAAGAATCTGAAGGTTTCTATTCAGGACATCAAGCGGTCGCAAGATCAGACAAATCCATATGGAACTTTCTCAGTTGTTGTGAGAAAGATGTCGGACACCGATCAAAGAGTTGAAGTTGTTGAGCAATTCAACAATCTTGATCTAAATCCTGCGTCTCCAAACTATATCGCTGCACGAATTGGCGATATGTATCAGACTTGGGACGACACAACTCGTGCATACAAGGAATATGGCAACTATCCTAATGTTTCAAACTATATTCGCGTAGAGATGAACGGGGACGTTGATGCTGGTTCAACAAATGCCGAATATCTTCCTTGGGGTGTTCTTGGCCCAATCAGATTCGCTTCTTTCACCGATGCTACAGCTGCAAAGACAACTTTCGTCTCGGGCGGAATTAACGTCTTTGGTGGTGGAGTATACACACAGTTTATTTCAGGTACTAACCTATCAACCCCAGGAAACGTTCTCTTCAAGTTCCCAGCGGTTGATATGCGCGTTTCGGCTTCGGATGGTAATCCAACCGACAAGAAGAAGGCTTATTTCGGCGCAGATACTACTCTTGGCGACTTCACACGTTACAATAAGTCAACTGCTGACATTCTCAGAGTCAAGCCGGCTGCTATTGACGACTTCTCAGTCACATCAGGCGTAACTGAATACTCGTGGGTATTCTCTCTCGATAACCTTTCTTCTTCTAACGGTGTGGCTGTTCACCTTTCGGGTGCGCGTGCTGCTGGAACTTCTTACCGTGCCTCTTCTGAATATTCGGTTATTCTTGATGCTTCTGGTACTTGGCCGGGCTACGATAGATTCACCACAGTTTTCTATGGTGGTTTCGACGGCCTTGACATTAAGGAAAAGGAGCCGTTCAACAACACTGACCTTTCCGGGAAGACAGAACTTACTTCTTACGCTTACAACTCAATCAGAATGGCGATTGACATGTGCCGCGAGCAGGAAGTTGTTGAGTTTGACCTTATTGCTATGCCGGGTCTAAAGAACTCAGTTCTAAATACTGCTCTTCTCGACCTTTGCTCGGCTCGGCGAGATTCAATGGCGATTCTTGACCTTGACGGCGACTACACGCCAGAAACAGAGAATACAAACGCTGTTGAAAGCAGACTCGGTTCTGTTGCCACAGCTGTCTCAGGAATTCGCACTAATGGTTGGGATTCTTCTTACGGTGCGACATATTATCCTTGGGTTCAGATCCGTGACACTATTTCAGGCACGCCTCTTTGGGTTCCACCTTCTGTTGTTGCGCTTGGTT
>VFQT010003811.1_pt1 | contig 13332 bp, 7 predicted proteins | sample 3512381 | NCBI WGS metagenome assembly VFQT01 (sample SAMN10412376, study PRJNA504923) | tailings metagenome | isolation source: Relicate 2 Philex TSF3 active mining site | place: Philippines: Tuba, Benguet | collected 2017-08-29 | reverse complement strand
CAATTGAGATGATTTTCAAATCAAACTCTTTGGCAATTTCCAATAGTTGTGGAAGACGAGCCATGGTTCCGTCATCATTCATAATTTCCACCAATGCACCGGCCGGTTCAAATCCCGCAAGCACAGCAAGGTCTACGGTTGCTTCTGTGTGTCCTGTTCTTCTCAACACTCCACCCTTTTTCGCAATCAATGGAAAAATGTGCCCAGGCCTACCCAAATCAGCAGGTGTGGTATCTTTTGAAATCAAAGCCTGAATTGTTTTGGCTCTATCATGAGCCGAAATACCTGTGGTACAACCGTGTCCCAATAAATCAACAGAAACGGTGAACGCTGTTTTGTTGGGATCTGTATTTTTCGCCACCATGAGGTCTAAGTCCAGTTCTTTGCACCTCTCTTCCGTGAGAGCGGCACAAATGAGACCACGACCATGCTTGCTCATAAAGTTGATTACATCTGGAGTGACCTGTTTAGCTGGAATAATGAAATCACCTTCATTCTCCCTGTTTTCGTCGTCTACAACAATTATTACTTTTCCTGCTTTCAGATCTTCAAGCGCTTCTTCAATGGTATTCAGCATATGTTCTTGTTGTTACATTCTATTCGGCATTTGAATGCCAAGTATTCCCATGGCATTCTTCACAACCTCACCTACTTTTTCTGTTAATTTCAATCTAAAACCTTTTTTCGCTGCATCAGGTTCACGCAAGATGGACATGTTCTGATAGAACGTATTGAATTCTCTCACTAAATCGTAAGCATATACTGCAACAAGTGACGGATTGAATCCTTTTTGAGCATCTTGCAGAACTTGAGGAAACTCCACTATTTTCTGAATCAGACTTCTCTCTTCCGCGCTCAAATCATGAATTGCGTTCTGATCTATTTCAAAATCAACCTTTCTGAGAATGGCTTGGGTTCGAACGTATCCGTATTGAATAAAGGGTCCTGTATTACCGTTAAAATCGATACTCTCTTTCGGATCAAAAAGCATATTTTTCTTAGGATCTACACGTAGCAAAAAATACTTCAACGCACTCATGCCAATCATTTTATGTAACGCGTCTTTCTCTTCACTACTTAGCCCTTCAAGTTTTCCCTGTTCTTCAGACACTTGTCTTGCAACTTGACTCATTTCATCCATGAGGTCGTCTGCATCGACAACTGTACCTTCCCTACTTTTCATTTTCCCTTCTGGTAGTTCAACCATTCCGTAACTGAGATGAAAACACTTCTCAGCTTGGGTAACACCTAGTTTCTTTAAGACTTTAAACAAGACTTTGAAATGATAATCTTGCTCATTGCCCACAGTATAAATTTGGAATGACGTGTCTGGAAAATCTTCAAAGCGAAGCATGGCCGTTCCAATATCTTGCGTAATGTACATGGCCGTTCCATCTTTTCTCAACAGAACCTTTTGGTCCAATCCTTCATCTGTTAAATCAATCCAAATGCTTCCATCATCCTTTTTAAAAAACACCCCACTATCTAAGCCTTTCATGACCCATTCTTTCCCTAACAAATACGTATCACTCTCATAATAGAGTTTGTCAAAATCTACACCCATGGTATCATAGGTAACCTGAAACCCATCGTACACCCAGCCATTCATTTTACTCCAAAGCGCTAAAGTTTCTTCGTCCTTCTGCTCCCATTTAATTAACATTTCACGCGCGCCCTGAGCTATTGGAGATTGCAGTTCTGCATCTTCTTTCGAGAGACCTGACGCTACGAGCTGCTCTACCTCCAGTTTGAATTGCTTATCATAAGCCACATAATATTTCCCAACAAGTTTATCACCTTTCAAGCCGCTTGATTCGGGACTTTCTCCATTTCCAAATAATTTCCACGCCATCATACTCTTACAAATATGAATTCCGCGATCGTTGATGATTTGAACCTTGGTTACCTGATGACCATTGGCCTTAAGTAATTCAGAAACGGAGTATCCCAAGAAGATGTTTCTCAAATGTCCAAGGTGCAAAGGCTTGTTTGTATTGGGGGAAGAATACTCAACAATGATTCTCTCCTTTGAATTTTGTGGTTGAATTCCGAAATTAGCCTGGTTATGAATGGAAAGAAATTCATTAATCCAAAATGAGTCTTTCAATTTGAGGTTCAAAAAGCCCTTAACTACATTGAATGTTTCAAGTTCGCTGAACTGGTTTTGAAGGGCGCTTCCGATTTCTGCTCCAAAAGCTTCAGGATTCTTACCCACTTTTTTGGCCAATGGAAAAATAACTAAGGTTACATCTCCTTCAAATTCTTTCCTCGTTAATTGAAGTTGTAGCTCTTCTTCTTCAACATTCAATTGAAATGCAGTATTAAGAACTTGTACAAGCTGAACTCTCGTTTGATGGAATGCGTTCGATTCAAAATTCATTTGACAAAAATAGATGATTGATGTATGAAATAAAAAAAGCCACTCCAACAGAGCGGCTTTCTATAATATCGCGGTGCTGGCTTATTTCTTTGAGAACTTTGCGTAGCGTGTTTTGAACTTATCGATACGACCAGCAGTATCAACCAATTGCATTTTACCAGTAAAGAACGGGTGAGATGCGTGTGTGATTTCTAATTTAATTACTGGATACTCATTTCCATCTTCCCACATCACTGTTTCTTTTGAGTTGCACGTGCTTTTACTTAAAAACATATAATCATTGGACATGTCTTTAAACACGACCATTCTGTATGATTCTGGGTGAATTTCTGGTTTCATAACTTTTTCTTTTTCTAAATCGGATTGCAAATTTAATCAAAACTTTGAAATTCACAAATATATCCCCTTGATTTTCCCTATCCACATGCGCCTGTTTGAAATTGCAAAAAACGCGTGTCTTGCGATGCCCAATGTTCCATTGCTTTGTTTTCCAGAATGAAAGTACTACAAACCACCCTACTCCTTCTTGTTGCTTTGGGCTCAGGACTTGCTTTAACAAGTTTCTTTTTATCAGACCCAGTGACTGTTAAACTTCAGCATTCGGCTTCACTTTCACCAGGACAAACGGCATTGGTTGAGGTGAACATAAATAAAGGTGTCATTGAAGGATTTGGCCTTTTAGAGATTGCCTTACCTACAGACACGAAGGCGGAAGCTGTGGAGCTCAACGGAGCATCGTTTACAATTGAAAATGGTAAAATTCGCATTGTATGGATGCGCATGCCCAATGACCCTGAGCTAAAGGTCACATTCAACTTAATTCACTTAAAAGCAACTGGTGAGCCCATTGCCTTGTCACTTGTAGGAAATTTCAGTCATATCGAGAACAATTATAGGAAAGATGTTGCATTTGAATCGAACGGTAGTGATTCTAACACACCACTCGATGCTAAATCTCCTGAACTTACTGCTGAAGCAACCAGCCATACTGAACAAGCATCTCCCTCCTCTCAAGAACTAACACTTCAAACGAACAAACCAGACAATCAAACCATACGAAGCGAAGTAGGAAAAGAGGCAAAAAACGAACTTACTTTTCGAGTTCAAATTCTTGCTTCACACAAGGTTGTGGATAAAACGTTTTTGTCTCGTTTCTATGGCTTCAAAAACACATTTAATATTGAACACCACAACGGTTGGGAGAAATACGTTACCGGTGAGTTTAAGAATTTAGAGGACGCACGACAACTTCGTCAAGAACTGGCGCAAGCGCATCCACTGCTTCCTGGACCATTTGTAACAGCATACAAAGGAAATGAACGAATATCAGTCACAGAGGCGTTGCAACTTCAAATGACTGCTTCATTATAAAGAGCTGCTATTTTTTAGCAACAACGGTTGCGAAGGTAGTTTTGGTTAAATTAGAATTTGTTTAGGTAATTAGTCTGAAAAACCCTCCATTGTGAGGGTTTTTCGTATTTTTAGCCCATGTCTTGGAAAAGTTACGTTCAAGGATTTAAATCCTTTCTGATGTTAGAGAAATCATTATCTCAAGCAACTCAAGAAGCCTACATCCGTGACATTTCAAAATTGGAACATTATCTCCAAAGCATTCCACTTGTAACGGTAAATGCGAATCATGTTCAAGACTTTCTTGGAGAGATTCATCAACTCGGTATGGAGGCGTCTACTCAAGCCCGCATTTTAAGTAGTATTCGCAGTTTTTTCAATTATCTAATACTTGAGAAAATTATTTCCATTGACCCCACAGAACTCATAGAATCTCCGAAAATCGGAAGAAAATTACCTGACGTCCTAAGTATTGAGGAAGTGACTCAAATCATTGAGACCATTGATTTATCAAAACCGGAAGGCACGCGAAATAGAGCCATTCTCGAGTTCATGTATAGCAGCGGTTTACGAGTGAGCGAAGTAATCGATTTGAAAATATCGAATATCCTTTTGGCTGACCAACTTTTACGTGTCATTGGAAAGGGAAATAAAGAGCGAATCATTCCGATTACAGAAATTTCATTGAAGTGGTTGAATTTTTATTTTGAGCACATGCGCAACCATCTCTCCATTTCTGCCGGACACGAAGATTTTGTCTTTTTGAATCGGAGAGGTAAACAACTCTCAAGAATGATGCTTTTCAATATCATTCGAGATCAGGCACGTGACATTGGGATTCAGAAAAGTGTAAGCCCGCATACGTTCAGACATTCATTTGCAACGCATTTGGTTGAGGCAGGTGCTGATTTACGAGCGGTGCAAGAAATGTTGGGACACGCCAGCATTACAACCACAGAAATATATACACATCTGAGCAAAAATGCACTGCGAAACGAAATTTTAAATCATCATCCGAGGTACAAGCAATAATCCAAGATTGAGAGATTTTCAATTTTGAATTCATTTTTAATCGTTTGAAACTGATTTATATTTGAATATTAGAATCCCTATGAAAAAATCAATTGCCTTTTTACTTTGCCTCCTTGTTGGACAATTGTTTGCTCAAAGTGTTACAATTTCAACAACAGATAATATTCTTTGTCCAGGCCAAAGTACAGATTTAACTGCCAATGCCGATCTTGGAAATCGGGCAGCCGACTTTCCAATGATCGCCGGTCAAGAAATGATCATTAATAACGCTCAAAACTTCACCGTTGGCACGTTTACCTATGAATTCTGGTTTCAAACTACAGACAATATTGTCCTTCTCCCTGAGCATGTTGATGGATTGTACATCTACGATGCAACAATGGGACAGAACTATGCTGTTTATCCACAACAAATATGGAGTCCAACACATAGGAGAAGCTCTGGAGTTAGTGTTGGAGCGAATGGCATTAGCATCATTGAACACAGTCACCAATTTGTGGCCAGTAGATTTTCACTAGCAGTTCCATTGGTTGGTTGGCATCATGTGGCGGTAGTATATACGAATAGTAATTTCGAAGTTTTCCTTGATGGCATATCTGTGGGAACTCGTTCAAATGGAAGCAATTACCCTCCCCACCCTACATCAGGTCTTGTCCCTGTTACTGTAGCTTGCAGACCCAATCTTGGAAACGGATATCCGGCCGTTGCAGGAATCGATGATGATCCAAATGACCGATACTACGGGCAATTGGATGAATTCAGAATTTGGAATACGGCTTTAACATCAACTGACATTGCTAATATTTACAACAGAAAATTGGTCATTAACAACATGGCCAATAATGTGTTGCATATGAGTTTTGATATGTCAACACATATCAATACAACAACCAACAACCCAACGGTTACTGTAACAGGAATCAATCCCGCCAACGGTGCATCAGTAGCATACAATCCGAATACAGCAGGGGTTAATTATCCACAAGTCACTATTCCTCAAATTGGAACCTTTGCAGGAGCCAATTTGGCAACTGCCGTTACAGGCCCATTTTTAACAGCTTATCTCTGGAACAACTCTTCCACCAATCAAACAGTTACAGTAAATCCAACTGCTGCAACAACTACATACACGGTTACAGCCTCAACAGGCACTGCAACAGCAACGGGTACAATAACCATTGCTGTATCAAACCCCACAGCCATTATTTCTACAACTAGCACGTCTACTATATGTTCGAATGAATTTGCACTTCTCTCGGCCAATTCAGGTAATAGTTATTTGTGGTCGAACGGCGATACAACGCAACAGTCACAAATAAACACAGCAGGTGCCTACTCGGTTACTGTAACGAATGCAGACGGATGCGTTGCAACATCTACCAATTTTGATTTAGCTGTAAACCCTGCTCCACCAGCTAGTATCAACGCATTAAGTGCTACTACATTTTGCGATGGCGAATCTGTAGTACTGGTTACTGACTCTGCGAGCATCAATTATTGGTCGAATGGTGACAGTTTGTTCAATGCAACAATTACAACCTCCGGATGGTACAGTGTAACGAACACCAATGAATTCAATTGCTCAGCTGTTTCCGATTCAATTCAAGTTGTTGTGAATCCGAATCCCTCAGCTACAATCATAGCTTCGGGCCCCACTAGTTTTTGTCAAGGCTTAAGTGTGAACCTAGTTGGTGAGGGTGGTACCGTTTATTGGAGCAATGGCAGTAACGAAAATCTCATAACCATTTCAACTTCTGATACTCTCACGCTTACTGTCTTTAATGAATACGGTTGTTCTGATGAAACATCCGAGATAATCACTGTTTTCGACCTACCCAACATTGTGATTGGCGGAGATACAACCATATGTATTTCTGAAAATCAATTTAGTACTATTGGTGCACCTTTCGGAGGAGTATGGTCAGGTGAAGGCGTAACGAATAACGTCTTGTATTTGTCTGAACCCGGTATATTTCAGATGGTATACACCTATGTAGATTCAAATTCATGCAGTAATACAGACACTTTAGAGGTTAGTGTACATGAACCATTCATTGTTTCAGCCGGTTCAGATATCTCTCAATGTCAACCTGCCATCTCTGTTGATTTAAATGCTAACTTTCCTTCACCCGATAATGGCATTTGGTCTGGTCCTTTTTTACAAGGAACCATTGCCAATCCAATCAATTCAGGCACCTACTACTACCACTACAGTTTCAACGATGTTTGTGCAAGCTCCGATTCAATAAAACTCACTATCTATGACACTCCTTTACCACCGACCATCTCAGGTAACCTCTACATTTGTAAAGGAGTTCCTTCACCTCTTTGGTCAAATTATATAGGGGGAAATGTTTGGTCTACTTCCTCTTCGAATGACACCATTTATGTTACAGATTCAGGCATATACAGCTTAACCTACACAGATGAGAACGGTTGCATTTCTTCGAATCAAGTCACTGTTCAAGAATATCCTGAAACTACTCCATTAAATATTACTGGACCAACTACAGTACTGAATGGTAGTCAGCAAACTTATAGCATTAATCCGCAACCGGGTTACACCTATTCTTGGAATGTGAATGGTGGAACTATCTTAACCGGTCAAGGAACTTCAAGTATTGAAGTGCTCTGGGACAGCACCACTTCCACTTTCGCGTCGGTTCAAATCATTTGGAGTAACACCTATGGATGTGAACACAGCGATGCTCAGGCTATTTCAATTCAGCCAGACGCCGTTGAAGACGGTCTCGCATTTTCGCAGCAAATTCAACTTTTCCCGAATCCTACCCACGGTGCTTTCCGACTAAAAGGGCTAAATCCGAACAAAACATACAACCTAACAATCCTTGACTTGAGCGGCAAAACGATTTCTTATTTAAGCGTGAATCACAATGCCGAAATTGAGGTCAATGCGTTCGAATTGCAGAGTGGATTGTATTTCATTCGAATTTTCAATGAGGGAAATGCACTGACACTTCCACTTCAAATCATTCAGTAATCATTTTTCAATTAATTTCGCAAAAAATACAACTATGAGATTCAGACCAGGCGTGCAAACAGGAGATGAAGTAACTGCTTTACTTAATGATGCTAAAGAACGTGGATATGCACTTCCCGCTGTAAACGTTGTATCAACCAACAGTATAAATGCCGTATTGGAAACCGCAAAAGAATTGAATTCTCCTGTCATTGTGCAATTTTCAAATGGTGGCGGTGCATTCTACGCTGGTAAAGCTTTGGACAATAAAATGCAAGCTGCATCTGTACTGGGATCGGTAAGCGGCGCAATGCACGTTCACCTATTAGCAGAAATGTATGGTGTTCCTGTTATTATGCACACCGACCATTGTGCGAAAAACCTACTTCCCTGGATGGACGGCATGCTGGAACACGGACAACGCCACTTCGAAAAAACAGGAAAGTCGCTATTCAGTTCTCACATGCTCGACTTTTCTGAAGAGTCACTTGCGGAAAACATTGAACTTAGCGTGAAGTATTTTGAAAAAATGACGGCTATGGGCATCACTCTGGAAATTGAATTGGGTGTCACTGGTGGTGAAGAAGACGGTGTAGATAATACGGAGGTAGACAGTTCCAAACTATATACTCAACCTGAAGAGGTGGCCTATGCATACGAGCATATGATGAAAATATCAAATCGCTTTACCATCGCAGCTGCATTTGGAAATGTGCATGGTGTATACAAGCCTGGCAACGTAAAGCTTTCTCCTATTATCCTTAAAAACTCACAAGACCACATTCAACAAACCTTTGGAACTACTGAAAAACCAGTCAACTTTGTTTTTCATGGAGGTAGTGGTTCAACAAGAGAAGAAATTCGTGAAGCCATTTCATATGGTGCTGTAAAAATGAATATAGATACAGACATGCAATGGGCCTATACTGTTGGCATCCGCAACTACATGTTTGGTAAAGCTGCTTATTTGCAAAATCAGATCGGAAACCCAGAGGGTGATGACAAACCAAATAAAAAGTACTACGACCCTCGTGTTTGGTTGCGCGAAGGAGAAAAAGAGTTTGTATCTCGCTTAAAGTCTGCATTTGAAGATTTGAATGCTGTGGGTAGAAACGCATAAAAATTAATTTTCAAGTACTTTGTGCTGATGTGCTGACGTATATTTGATACCAAAGCAATTTGGTATGATCAAACATGTATTAGCCCTCACATTTTCTTTTCTAATTGTCAATGCATTCGCACAAGAGCGAATTCGAGGAGAAGTTATCGTTCAACTTAAAAAAGACAAAACGGCACAACAAGCGCTTGTTGAGCTCAACGAAACTTTTGGTATTCAACCTGAATTCAAATTGCTAGGTGAGTTGAGTGATGTTATGCGCATATTTCATTTCTCTTTCAATGAAGAGTACATACCGATAGCAGATATTATTCGTTTTGTGCCCACCTCTTCTACCATGTCTCAGGCACAAATTAACAGGTTCATGCAGGAACGCCTCACACCGAATGACCCCTCCTATGGTCAACAATGGTTTCACAATGATCCACAGGACAATGACATTGACTCTGATTTGGCATGGGATGTTACAACGGGTGGATTAACTGCCCTTGGCGATGAAATTGTTGTTTGTGTGGTTGAAGGTGGCGGAGCTAAATGGGACCATCCAGATATCATTGCCAATCACTGGACCAATAGCAATGAAATTGTTGGTAACGGCATAGATGATGATGGCAATGGGTATGTAGATGATGTTGATGGGTGGAATATTTCAAACACTACAGATAACATAAGCACTGGCAATCACGGAACTCAAGTAAGTTCTATGATTGGAGCAAAAGGTGATAACGGTGTAGGTATTACTGGTGTCAATTGGGATGTAAAAATCATGCAAGTTCAGATGGGTTCAGTGAGTGAGGCCAATGCAATTGCAGCGTACAATTACCCTTTGAAAATGCGAAAACTGTATAATCAGTCCAATGGAGCAACGGGAGCATTTGTTGTTGCAACAAATAGCAGCTGGGGGATCGATAACGGCCAACCATCAAGTGCTCCGCTGTGGTGTGCCATGTACGATTCACTTGGTCATTATGGAGTATTATCATGTGGATCAACAGCAAACAACAATGTGAATGTGGATGTTGTTGGAGACTTGCCTACGGCTTGTCCAAGTGAATTTATGGTTGCAGTAACTGCTACGAATAACTCAGATGTTCGAACGTTTAGCGGATATGGTGTTGTGAATATTGACATTGCTGCTCCGGGTGAAAATGTATACCTAGCGGGGAATAACAATTATGGTAATACAAGTGGAACCTCTTTCGCTGGCCCTTGTGTAGCCGGAGGAATTGCCCTCTTATACAGTGCTCCATGCGCATCAATAGCATCAATAGCTCATGCCGACCCACAGCTCGGAGCACAAATGGTTCGAGACTATATCTACAACGGTGTTGATTTGGTTTCAAATCTATCTGATGAAGTTGCAACCGGCGGAAGATTAAATGTCAATTCAAGCCTTACATTACTTCTGAACGAGTGTTCTGTTGGCGGATGTATAGCTCCATTTTCGTTAAGTGCAACGCAAACTCCAGGTACAACAACGTATACACTTGGTTGGGCGGCTCTTGATGGAACAACCGGATTCAATTTGCAATACAGACCTGTTGGTTCAACCACATGGACTTTGATTCAGAATATTACTTCAACCAGTTTCATTCTTGAAAACATGAACTCATGCACCGAGTATGAATTCCAAGTAGCTAGCCTGTGCGATACGACCACAAGCGAATGGACGAGTTCTTTTACATTTCAAACAGATGGCTGTTGTGTGAATCCAGCAAACTACACATCAGCCAATATCTCACCAGTATCAGCTAGTATTACTTGGGAAAATATTTTAGCCGCTGAAGGTTATAGCCTCGTTCTCACGTGGCCCGGCGGACAGAGTCAATTAGCTGTTCCCTCCAACACCATTAACTTGAGTGATTTAGATTCTTGCACAACATACACCATAAGTGTATTCTCTACTTGTGCCAATCCAGAGGTTACGCCTACCTCATTTACTTTCAGTACAACAGGTTGTGGTTCTTGCACAGACATAGCGTATTGTGAGGCCAATGGGGGCTCTGTTACAGATGAATGGATTGACAATGTAACAATCGGAAGTTTTTCCAACACTTCTTCTACCAATTCCATTTATACAGATTTCACAGATTTATATGTGGGTTCATTTCAGGCCGGACAAACCTATGCTATCTCACTTACCCCGGGATATAGTGGATTTTCATACAACGAATATTTCAAAATGTGGATTGACTACAATGGAAATGGCACTTTTGAAGAACCTGCAGAATTGGCATTTGACGGTGGTGGGCCAACAACCTCAACGGAAACAGGTAATATTACCATTCCTTTGGGTTGTATTGAAGGCAGCACCAGAATGCGCGTAGGAATGGCTTACGTTGGAACATTCGGTAACGGAACCCCACCCACTTCATGCGGTGCATATGACTATGGAGAAGTTGAAGACTATTGTGTTGTTTTAGACCCGAGTATTTCCATTGCCGAGATTCAGGCAAGCGACTTGAATGTTTTCCCGAATCCGGCCGATGACTACGTTAATCTTTCATTTGACTCTTCAATTGAGTCCATTGAGGTTATCAATGCATTGGGACAAGTTGTTTTGACCGATTCAAATGTGCGCAGATTGAACATTCAAATGCTCAACTCGGGGTGGTATTGTGTGAGAGTAAAATCAAATTCAACAATTTTTCAATCGCCATTTTGGAAACGATAATGAACTTTTTATCGTTCTCGTAGTCTAATAGGTAGTATGATCAGAACGACACTCATTTTCATATTCATTTTGTTTGGCGCTATCGGCGCTCAAGCCACGCACAACCGAGCGGGTGAAATTATCTATGAGCATGTGAGTGGATTTACCTACAAAGTAACCATTAACACCATCACAAAATCAAGCAGCACCGCCGCTGATAGACCATGGCTTAAAATTAAATGGGGCGACGAGCCTGCGAATATTCTCGATACAGACTTAGACAGTCTGGAGCGAAATCTTGAAGAAGTTTTACCCGGTGATGCAAAAAGGAATCAATACATTGGTTATCACACCTACGCAGGTGCAGGTATTTTCACGCTGATTGTTGAAGACCCGAATAGAAATTTTGGAGTCATTAACATATTCAATTCTGTGAATCAAGTTTTTACCCTTCAAACGGTACTTATCATTTCACCACAAACTGGCCACAACAACTCGGTGCAATTGCTGAAGCCTCCCATTGAACAAGCTTGTATTTTCCAGCCTTGGATTCACAATCCGGTTGCATATGATCCAGATGGTGATTCTTTGGTATACTCCTTAGTGCCTTGCTTAGGAGAAAATGCAGAGACCCTAACAGGTTGGGCTCCGCCCGAAGTTTCAACTGCAAACCCGACAGATATTTTCATCATTGATTCACAAACAGGTGATGTTCAATGGTTGGTTCCACCATTAGCAGGCGAATTCAACATTGCCATTCTCATTCAAGAATTTCGAAATGGAATTTTAGTTGGAAGCGTTTTAAGAGATATGCAGATTACTGTTGTCACTTGCAACAACGAGCCTCCTGTTATCTTTCCAATCACAGATTATTGTGTAGAAGCCGGTGGAAGCATTCAATTTCAAGTTCAGTTCAGTGATCCTGATGGAGACAATGTGGATATTACTGCGTTTGGAGGCCCAATGTCTAGCGTTGTGAATGAAGCAGAATTTAATCCTTTCACGAACACATTCATTTGGCAGCCCGAATGCGCTGAGGTGCGCGCAGCACCATATACCGTAAGTTTTGAAGCATTAGATGATGGCTACGTGAACCTAGCCGATATTGAAACAGTTAATATCACTGTTGTTGCTCCCAAAGTTGAAAATGTGCAAGCAACAGCTCTTGGTTCGGTTGTAAACATTACATGGTCACCTTCACCTTGTGCCTCATCATTCAGTAATTACGAAAGTACACTCGTCAAGTATCTGGTGTATCGCAAACAGAACGGATTTGCATTCAATCCTGATCTGTGCGAGGTGGGAATGCCCGGTTATACGGGTTACCAGCTCATTGGTGAATCGGTAGGATTAAATAATACGAGTTTCGTAGATAATGCTCCTGGATTCGGCGTTCCGTTTTGTTATCGGATCGTAACCGTTTGGCCCGATGGAGCTTTGAGCTATGCAAGCGAAGAAGACTGTGTTACCATTCGGAAAGATGTACCTGTATTGACCAATGTGAGTATTATCAATACAGACAATGTAATGGGAAGCGACAGCGTTCGATGGTCTGCTCCGACTGAATTAGACACCAGCATTTACCTTCCACCCTACTTCTATCTTCTAGAACATCAAATTGGTGATCTTTGGGAAACCATCTACACAACCACAACATTCAGCAGTCTTTTGGGTGGAGACACAACTTATATGCACACGGGAATTAATACGGTTGGAAATGGACATGTCTATCGCGTTAAGTTTTTCTCTCAAGGAAATTTTGTCTCACAATCCAATCCTGCAAGCTCGCCCTTTATTCTTGCTACTCCAACAGACAATTC
>VFQT010003810.1_pt1 | contig 13332 bp, 11 predicted proteins | sample 3512381 | NCBI WGS metagenome assembly VFQT01 (sample SAMN10412376, study PRJNA504923) | tailings metagenome | isolation source: Relicate 2 Philex TSF3 active mining site | place: Philippines: Tuba, Benguet | collected 2017-08-29 | reverse complement strand
ACCTTGATCGTCGTGAACGAGCACACCGAGCACGACACCCGCGAACGCATCGTGTCGCTCGTCGCGCAAGGCCAGATCGTGGCGCTCATCACCGACGCCGGGAGCCCGGGCATCAGCGACCCGGGCGAACGAATCGTGCGCGCGGTGATCGATGCCGGGCTCGCAGTGAGCGCGACACCCGGCCCGTCGGCGGCGATCATGGCAGTCACGCTCAGTGGGCTTCCAGCCGGGCGGTTCGTATTCGAGGGATTCCTCCCGCGATCAGGCGCGCAGCGAACAGAGCGGCTCGAGGCAGTCGCGCAAGAGTTGCGCACGGTGGTGATGTACGAAGCGCCGCACCGCCTGCACAAGACGCTCGCCGACTTGGAGACGATGTGCGGCGCGCAACGCCGCGTCGCGATCGCCGCCGAACTCACCAAACTGCACGAAGAAATCTGGCGCGGCACGCTGCACGACGCCGCCAAGCGCCATGCGAGCGACGAACCGCGCGGTGAATACGTGATCGTGCTCGCGGGTGCCACTCCGCCCGGCCCACCGAGCGACGAAGAACTGCTCGCTGCGTTGCGCGCAGAGATTGCCGCCGGTGCATCGCGCAAAGACGCCGCATCGCGGGTGTCGGCGCGCTACGGCGTGGCCAAACGCCATGTGTACGAACTGACGCTGACGCTCGGTTAGCGCGGCATCAACGCGAGTTGGCGCGACTGTGCGACGAGCACGCCGCGCGAGTCCCACAGCATCCCGTCTTCTTCGAACATGCCGTCGCGCAACTGGTTGGTCGCGAACTCCGCGCACACCGGGCCGGCTGCAGGAATTGCGCGCAGATAAAACGACAGTTGCACGGTGGGCACCCACCCAGGTGCGCCCGAGAGGTTGAAGATCGCGGGCGGAAACGCGTCGCACATCAGCGTGAGTCCGAGTGCGTCGATCGGCCGCCCGTCGCGGAACGCGCACCAACCGCGCACGAGGGCGTCGCCGCTGGGCTCGCCGCGGGCAAAACCGGTGTCGTGCGGATGCAGGCGCACGTCGACGTTGCGCATGAGCCCGGGCATTCCGGCTGACGTGGTCGGCCGCGGTGCAGACTCGGCGAACGACGGCAGCTGCGGCGCCCCGCGCGTCGCGTGACTCTGCCCACCAGACGGCAGTGCCTCGCCGCACGTGCCGATTGCGTCGATGATCACTCGATCACCCGCGCGCATCGTCGCGTGCGCCGTGGCGAACATCTTGCCCGACTTCACCACGTTCGTCTCGATCACGACATCGGCGTCGTTCACCGGCCCGAGATAGTGGCACGACACGGCGACTGGCAGCGATCTCCCGGTCGCAGCACACATCGCCGCACTCACGATGGCGAGAAGGTATCCGCCGTTGGCGTTGCCCCCGATGTCCCAGCCGTCGTGCACGCGCGCTGCGAATGCGCCGTCGCCGATCGCGCGCACCTGCGTCGCCTTGTCGAACTCAAAAACCACGCAGCCGAGCGTAGGTTGGAGTGGTGCCAAAGTTCGCAGCGACGACACCTATTTATTACGTGACGGCCAAGCCGCACCTCGGGCACGCCTACACCACCATCGCGACCGACGCCGTCTGTCGCTGGCATCGCCTGTGCGGCGACGACGTGCACATGCTGACCGGCACCGACGAACACGGGCTCAAGGTGCAGCAATACGCCGACGCCGCGGGCAAGACTCCGCGTGAGTTCGTCGACGAAATTGCGCCGCTCTATGCCGACGCCTGGAAGCGTCTCGACGTGCGCTACGACGACTTCATTCGCACCACAGAAGAACGCCACAAGATCGGCGTACAAAAGTTGTTGCAGGCGTGCTACGACGCCGGCGACATCGAGCTCGACGTGTACCGCGGTCATTACTGCGTCGCCTGCGAGGCCTACTACACCGAGGAAGACCTCGTCGACGGCAACTGTCCGATTCACAAGACGAAGGCGTCGTATGTCGAAGAAGAGAACTACTTCTTCCGCCTCTCGCGATTCGAGCAGCGATTGCTCGACTGGTACGACGCGCACCCCGATGCGATCGTGCCCGATTTTCGCAAGAACGAAGTGCTCGGGTTCGTGAAGGGCGGACTGCAGGACTTCTCGATCAGCCGAAAGACCCTCAAATGGGGCATCCCGCTGCCGTGGGACGACCGCCACGTGACCTACGTATGGTTCGATGCGCTCGCCAACTACATCACTGCACACGGCTACGGCAGCGACGACGCCCGCTTCGCCGCGCACTGGCCGGTCGACTGGCACTTCATCGGCAAGGACATCATCAGATTCCACTGCGTGTACTGGCCGGCGATGCTCATGTCGGCAGGTCTCGAGCCGCCGAAGGGCTGGGCGGTCGGCGGATTCTTGCTGGTCGGCGGCGAGAAGATGTCGAAGACCACCGGCAACGTCGTGAGCCCGCTCGATTTGATCGACGAGTTCGGCGTCGACGGTTTCCGCTACTACGTGCTCGCCGACACCACGTACGGCAACGACGGTGACTTCACCTACGAGGGTCTCGTCGCGCGCTACAACTCCGATCTCGCGAACAACCTCGGCAACCTCGCGGCGCGCGTGGCGACGGTGGTGGAGAAAAAGTGCGGCGGACGCGGACCCGCACCGCGACCTGACTCGCCGCTGGCGCAACTCGCCGCCGATGCAGTGCGCGACGCCGATGCCGCGTGGCGCCGCGCGCAACCGAGTCGCGCACTCGAAGCAGCATGGAACTTGATTCGGGCGACCAACTCGCATCTCGAATCGCACGAGCCGTGGAAAATGCAACCCGGCGCAGAAGTCGACGCGGTGATGGGCGACGCGCTCGAGGCGCTGCGCATCGTCGTCTTGCTCGCGAACCCCGCGCTGCCGACGACGACGCAAGAAATCTGGCGGCGCATCGGGCTCACCGGTCGCATCACCGACTGCCGCATTGACACCGACGCGCGCTGGGGCCGCTACCCCGCCGGAGCGTCGGTAGAAAAAGGCGAGCCGCTCTTCCCGCGCAAGAAGACGTAGTCAACGCAATGTGGATCGACACCCACTGCCACGTCTACGACGAACGCACGCCCGGCGGCGCCGACGCGTCGATCGACAACGCGCACGCCCAAGGCATCGACAAGATCATCGTGATTGGCACCGACGCTGCGACGACGACGCAGGCACTTGCCATCGCGGCGCGGCACGACAACGTCTGGGCAACCGTCGGCCTGCACCCGCACGACTCCAAGCTCGGTGTCGACACGGTGGTGCCGTTCGTCGACGGGCTCGATACACAAGCCCTCGCCGCGCGCAAGATCGTGGCGATCGGCGAATGCGGGCTCGACTTCTACTACGACCACTCCGAGCGCGACGTGCAGCGCGAGGCATTCGCACAGCAGATCTCGCTCGCCAAGCAACTCGACTTGTCGCTCGTGATCCACACGCGCAACGCATGGCCCGACACGTTCGACGTGCTCGACGCCGAGGGAATGCCCCAACGAGTCATCTTCCATTGCTTCACCGGCGATGAGGCGGAGGCGCGCGCGGCCGTCGAGCGCGGCGCGTGGCTGTCGTTCTCGGGCATCGTGACATTCGCCAAAGCCGACGACATTCGTCGCGCAGCGAAGTTCTGCCCCGCCGACAAACTGCTCACCGAGACCGACGCACCGTGGCTCGCGCCCGTTCCGCACCGCGGCAAAGAAAACGAGCCCGCGCTCGTGCGCGTGGTCGGCGAATGCTTGGCGCAGGTGCGCGGCGAGAGCGCCGAAGAAATCGCGCGCACCACGGTGCGCAACGCCCACGAAGCGTTTCCGGGCATCGCTCGGTAGCGTCAAAACTCCGCAAGGAGGCGAATCCGTGTTCCTCACGCCGCAAGATCGCCGTCGCATCACGCTCGTCGGCTTGCTCACACTCCTCGTCGTGCCGGTCGTCATTTTCTTCACGCGCGGCGAGCCGCAGGCCGAAGTGGCGACCGTCGCCGCCGCCGGCGTTGCCATCGATTCGCAGACGACTCCCGACAGCGAGCCGCCCGCGCCGGTGTTCCTCTCCGGAGTCGCGGGCATCGCGCCGACCGGCACCGCGGTGATCGCGTATCCGAGCGCCGAGAACGTGGGCGTCAACGGGCTCGCCACGTTCAGCAGTTTCAACGGCGCGCCGCAGACCGTGTGCAACGCGCCGCTGGCCCCGTACGGTGCCACGCTCGTCGTGAAGAACCTCAACAACGGCCGCTCGATCGCCTGCAGCAACGTGATGATGCCGAGCACCCCGTCGAACGTGAGCATCGTCTTGCACTCGCGGCTCTTCGTCGAACTCTCCGACTTGGTCAACGCGCCGATCCCCGTGTCGATCAACTGGTGACGCTCACCCGCTCGCAAACCTCCGAGCTGTTGGCGCGACACGGTCTCGCCCCGCGGCGGTCGTTCGGGCAGAACTTCGTGGTCGAGCCCGGCACCGTGCGTCGCATCGCCGCACTCGCGCGAGTCGCCGCCGATGATCACGTCTTGGAAATCGGTGCGGGCCTCGGCGCGCTCACCATCGCGCTCGCCGAAACTTCAGCACAGGTGACGGCTGTAGAGATCGACAACGGTGTCGTGCAAGCGCTGCGCGAAAATGTCGCGGCACTGCCCAACGTTCGAGTCGTGCACGACGACGCGATGCGACTCGACTACGACGAGTTGTTGCGTGACGCCGACTCGTGGACGGTCGTAGCGAATCTTCCGTACAACGTCGCGACACCGCTCGTCGCCGACTTGCTCGACGGCGTGCCCAAGGTGCGACGATTGTTGGTGATGGTGCAGAAAGAAGTTGCCCAGCGTTTCGCAGCGGGCGTCGGCGACGAAGCATTCGGCGCAGTGAGCGTGAAGGTCGCCTACTGGGCAACCGCGCGCATCGTCGGTGAAGTATCGGCTGCGGTGTTCTTGCCGCGTCCGCGCGTGGCGTCGTCGCTCGTGGAGCTCGTGCGCCGAGACGCACCGGCAGTGCCCGCGCCGTTCGACGCGATGTTCACGCTCGTGCGCCAAGGTTTTGCCACGCGCCGAAAGATGCTGCGCCGTGCGCTCGACGGCAGCGTGTTGGCAGAAGATTTTGCGCAGGCCGGAGTCGACCCGCAAGCCCGCGCCGAACAACTGTCGCTCGACGAGTGGTCGCGCCTCACCCTCGCCGTTGCGGCGCGCAATGGCGGGGGCGAATCGACGGTGAAGCCGTGAGCGCGACGGTCGCGCCGTGAACGAACCCGTCACGCTCGAGGCCCCGGCCAAGCTCACGCTGCGCCTGCAGGTCACCGGCGTGCGCAGCGACGGCTTCCACCTCATCGACGCCGAAATGATCACGTTGGATTTGTGCGACACCGTGCGCATCGACCCGCGCGGCGAGGGTCTGAGCGTTTCTGGCCCGTTCGCCGAAGGCGTGCCGACGGGTCCCGACAACCTGGTCGCTCGCGCGTTGCGGCTCGCCGAGCGTCGTGCGGGTGTGCACATCGAGAAGCGGATTCCCAGCGGCGGCGGGCTCGGCGGTGGCTCGGCCGATGCGGCTGCCGTGTTGCGTTGGGCGGGGTTCGACGACCTCGTCGCAGCCTCGCGACTCGGCGCCGACATTCCGTTTTGCATCGTCGGCGGGCGGGCCATCGTGCGCGGCATCGGCGAGGTGGTCGAGCCGCTTGCCCCACATCGGCGCACCGACGAACCGCTCGCGTTCACCCTGGTGGTGCCGCCGTTCGGCGTGTCGACACCGAAGGTGTACCACGCATGGGATGCTCTCGCGCCGGCCGAACGCCGAGGCGACATCAACGACCTCGAGGCTGCGGCTCTCGTCGTCGAGCCGCGCCTCGCGCAGTGGCGCGACCGCATTCGAGAGGCTGCCGGCGTCGCACCGACTCTGGCCGGAAGCGGCGCCACGTGGTTCGTGCACGGCCATCACGACATCGCCGAGGCGTTGTCAGATGCGACCGTCTTGCAGACGACGAGCCGCTGAACGCGCCGAGCGCGCGACGACTTACTTGCTGTTGCGCTGGTGGCGAGTGCGGCGAAGCATCTTCTTGTGCTTCTTCTTGCGCATTCGCTTGCGGCGACGCTTGACGAGTGAACCCATGCGAGCCACGACGCTACCCTGAAACATGGTGCGCTACTGCGCAACGTTCACTCCGGGGTCGTTCAACGGCAGGACAGCGGGTTTTGGTCCCGTTTATAGGGGTTCGAATCCTCTCCCCGGAACCACGGCGCAGGTGGCAGACTCGCCACGACAGCCATGACGACCTCGGTCATCATCCTCGCCGCCGGGCACGGCACACGCATGAAGTCGTCGCGACCCAAGCCGCTGCACGTGATCTGCGGGCGTCCGATGGTGCTGCACGTCATCCACGCTCTCGAGATAGTCGCGCCTGCGAGCACGATGGTGGTGGTCGGGCACGGTGCGCGTCGCGTGACCGACGAGGTGCGGCTCAGCGCGCCCGACTGGGCGAACCTCGACTTCACCGAGCAGGCACGCCAACGCGGCACGGGCGATGCGGCACTCGTCGGGCTGGCTGCGCTCGACGCACGAGACGGAATCGCACACGGCGACGTCGACGACGAGACGACCGTGGTGGTGATGCCCGGCGACACGCCGCTCTTGCGCGCCGACACCATCGCCCGGCTGGTGCGCGAGCATGAGCAGTCGCAGAACGCAGCGACTCTGCTCGTCGCCGATGTCGACGAGCCCTACGGATACGGCCGGGTCGTGCGCAACAAAGACGGTTCCGTCGCGCGGGTGGTGGAAGAACGTGACGCGACGCCCGAGCAGCGTGAAATCCGCGAAGTGAACACCAGCATCTACGCGTTCAAGCGCGGCCTGCTCGGGCCCGCACTGCGGCGCATCAAGAACGAGAACTCGCAGTCGGAGTACTACCTCACCGACGTAGTCGAGGTGCTCACGTCGGTCGGCCACCGCGTCGGGGCGTGCGGCACCGACGCCGCCGAGGTGACCGGTGTGAACGATCGCTGGCAGTTGGCGCTCGCCGAACGCGAGCTGCGCGCACGCACCAACCGTGCGTGGCTGCTCGCCGGAGTCACCATGCTCGACCCGCGCCAGACGTTCATCGATGTCACGGTGCAGATCGGTCGCGACGTCACGCTGTTCCCCGGGGTCATCTTGCAGGGCGCCACGACGATCGGCGACGGATGCGTGGTCGGGCCGTCGGCACGGCTCACCAACGTGCAGGTCGGCGCTGACTGCACGATCGAACAGACCACTGCACGCGATTGCGTCGTCGGCGACTCATGCGAAATCGGTCCGTATGCGTTCCTGCCCGAAGGAACGAAAGTCGAATCGGGCACCAAGACTGGCGCGTTCTATGATGGCTCGCAGTGAACAAGTCGATCGACAAAGTCACCACCAAGCGGATGGTGCTCTACAGCGGTCGTGCACATCCTGAACTCGCGCGCGAAGTAGCGGCGCACCTCAACATCTCGCTCGGCGAGGCAGACATCGTCGAGTTCGCCAACGGCGAGATCCGTCCTCGCTTCGGCGAGAGCATCCGCGGCGGCGACGTGTTCATCATGCAGTCGCACTACGGACACAACGGGTACAGCATCAACGACGCGATCATGGAGCAGCTGATCATGATCGATGCGGCGTACCGCGCGTCGGCCAAGCGCGTCACCGCGGTATGCCCGTTCTACGGATACGCGCGCCAAGACCGCAAGGCGGCCGGACGCGAGCCGATCACCGCACGCACCGTGGCCGACATGTTCAAAGCCGCAGGCTCAAAGCGCATGGTGTCGGTCGACTTGCACAGCGGCCAGATTCAAGGATTCTTCGAAGGGCCCGTCGACCACCTCACTGCGATGCCCGTGTTGGAGAAGTACCTGCGCGAGAACGCCCGCGAAGGAGTCGTGATCGTCTCGCCCGACACGGGCCGTGTGAAGGTGGCGGAGCGATTCGCGCAGCACCTCGCCGACATGGGCGCCGACGTCGCATTCGTCTACAAAAAGCGCGAGCGCAACTCGGTGAACGTCTCGAGTGCGAAGGAAGTGATCGGCGACGTCGACGGTCGCCTATGCGTGCTGACCGACGACATGATCGACACCGCCGGCACCATCGTGTCGGCAGCCGAGTTGCTGAAGGCGCGCGGTGCCAAGGAAGTGTGGGCGATGGCCACTCACGGCGTTCTCTCCGACCCGGCCATCGAGCGCCTGAAGAAGTCGCCGATCAGCCGCGTGGTGCTCACCAACACCATCCCCTTGTCGAAAGAGAAGCGGTTCGATCGCATCGAGGTGCTGTCGGTGGCCAAGATCATCGCCGACGCGCTCGCGGCGGTGTTCGAAGAGACCAGCGTCAGCGAACTGTTCGGCGGCGAGAACCTGGCGTAGTGCGGCTCGTGCGAGAGTCGCGCCGCACGCCCCGACGGGGCGGCGAAAACCGCCCATAGACTGACCGAATGCCCACCGCACTAAAGACACAGACGGGTCGCGCGACTGGTTCCGCCGCCGCCCGCCGCTTGCTCGCCAACGACCAGATTCCCGCAGTCGTCTACGGCCACGGCATGACGCCGCTCGCCGTCACCGTCGACCGCAAAGACCTCCGCGTCGCGCTCTCGGGCCCGGCCGGTCTCAACACCGTGCTCGAACTGCACGTCGGCAACGACAAGTACCCGGCCATCGTGAAAGAAGTGCAGCGCGATCCGGTCGCGCGCAACGTGCGCCACGTCGACTTCCAGCAGATCAGCCTCACCGAAATCATCACTGTGCACGTGCCGTTGCACGTGAAGGGCACCGCCAAGGCAGTGCTCGCCGAGGGCGGCCTCGTCGACCCAGTCGTGTCGTCGATCGACGTGCGCGCAACCGCGGCGAACATCCCGAACGAAATCGTCGTCGATGTCACCAACATGACGATGGACAGTGTCGTGCGACTCGGCGACCTGCAGATGCCCGAAGGCGTCACCGTCGTCGGTGATCCCGAGTTCGTCGTCGTCACCGTCGTCACCACAAAGATCGAAGAAGTCGCAGTCGTCGCCGCGCCCGCCGAGGGCGAGGCCGCAGCCGAAGGTGCCGCCGAAGGTGCGGCCGCCGAGGGCGACGCCGCGAAGGCTGCCGAGGGCGACGCCGCGAAAGCCGCGGGTGGCAAGCCCGCCGGCGGCAAGCCCGCGAAGTAAATCGCGATGCGGTAAGCCGCGATGGCTCTCTGGCGTCGCTCGCAGCGACCCGAGCGTCGCGGCACGCCGTTTTCGGCGCTGGTCGTCGGTGTCGGCAATCCGGGTCGCGAATACGAACGCTCGCGCCACAACGTCGGGTTTGAGGTCGTCGACGAACTCGCTCGACGCGCGGCGGTCTCCATGAAGGCAGCGCGCGACAAGAGCCTCGTCGCCGAAGTGCACGGAGAGTTCTTGCACTATCTGCTCGCCAAGCCGATGACCTACGTGAACAACTCGGGCCAGGCAGTCGGCCCGCTCGCGCGACGCTTCGACATCGACGACGCCGAACGCATCATCGTCGTGCACGACGAACTCGACCTGCCGCCTGGCGTCGTGCGGGTGAAGGTGGGCGGCGGTCTCGCCGGGCACAACGGCCTGCGCTCGATCACCCAGCACTTGAAGACGCAGGAATTCGTGCGCGTGCGCATCGGTGTGGGCAAGCCGCCCAGCAAAGAACGCGGTGGAGAGCACGTATTGTCGAAGGTGCCGACGAACGAGCGTGCGATGCTCGACGATGCCGTGCAGCGCGCCGCCGATGCAGTCGAGCTGATCTTGAAACACGGCGCCGACACCGCGATGCAGCAGACGAACGCCGGCTGATCGGCGATTCGATGATCGCGACAGACGAAACGTCGCTGGCGTCGCTCGCCGCACACGCCGCACAGCACGGTCGAGCACTCGGGCTCGGGCTCGCCCCGGGTTCGGTCGTGGCGTGGGCCGACCACGTGCGCCCGGTGCTGCTCGCCGCGCTGTCGCGCACGCGCCCGCGCGACACGCTCGTGGTCGTGGTCGCCACCGACACGCAGGCGCGCTCGCTCGCCGACGACCTGCGGGCTTTCAGCGAGATTTCAGTCGACTACTTCCCCGCGTGGGAGACGTTGCCGTTCGAGCGCGTGAGCCCGGGCGTCGAGACGATGGGCGAACGCATGAAGTTGATCGCCGAGCTGCGGTCGTCGGGCGGAGCGGGCGCAGCCGATACTCCACCGCGCATCATCGTGGCGCCGGTGCGCGCTCTGCAGCAGCGACTCTCCCCCGCCAGCCTCGTCTTTGCACCGCTCGTCGTGCGACGCGGCGGCACGCTCGACGTCGAACAAGCGCAACGCACGCTCGTCGAGTGGGGATACGTGCGTGAGCAACTCGCCGAGCACCGCGGTGAGTTCGCCAACCGCGGGGCGATTCTCGACGTGTTCTCCTCCGTCGACGACGAACCGGTGCGCATCGAGTTGTGGGGCGACGAGGTCGAGCGAATCACAAGATTCTCGGTGAACGACCAGCGCAGCACGACGGAACTCGACGAGGTCGTCGTGTATCCGGCGCGCGAGTTGGTCATCGACGAAGCCATCGTGCAGCGCGCACGCGAACTCGCCGCGCGCGAACCGTGGGGTGCTGAGCAGTGGGAACGCATCGCGCAGCGCAGCGGATTCGAAGGCATGGAGAACTGGCTCGCGTGGCTGGTCGACACCGATACGACGTTGCTCGACGTGCTGCCGCAACGCAGCGGAATCGTCCTGTGCGACCCGGCGTACGTTCGCGGGCGCGGTCGCGACGTGGTCGACGAAGAGCGTGCGGTCGCCGAAGCACTCGCCTCCACGTGGTCGTTCGAGGTCTCGCCCGACACGCCGCGGCTGCACGCTGAAATCGACACGCTTCTCGCGCGCACCGCGGCCCCGATCGTGTTGTCGGTGGTGTCGCCCGGCTTGAGCGGGCCGACCGATGATGCAGTCGAAGTGGCGGCGGGTCGCTTCGGCTCACCGGCGACCACGAGCGATGCGCTGGCAGAGCGAATGCGTGACGCGCTCGCTGTCGGCAACAAAGTCGTGCTCGCCTACGACAGCCGCGAGTCGGCGTCGCGAGTGCGCGACGAACTCACCGCGCATGGTGTGCCTGCGCGCCTGCTCGACCGCGACTCGTCGCAGATCGACGACGGCGTAGTGAGCGTGGTCGTGCGCGCGCTGCACGACGGATTCGCCTTGCCGCTCGCCCGCATGCTCGTCGCCACCGAGGCTGAGATCACCGGTCGTCGCAGCAGTCGACGTCGTCGGGCGCGCCGACGTGGTGCTGCGACGATGTTCGAAGACCTGACGGCGGGCGACTTCGTCGTGCACGACATGCACGGCGTGGGGCGATTCGAGGGCATGGCGCGGCGCAAACTCGACGGCGTCGAGCGCGACTTCCTGCACATTCGCTACGCCGACGGCGATCTGTTCGTGTTGAGCGACCAGATCGACTTCGTGCGCCAGTACGTGGGCGGCGAGGCTCCACCGCTCAACAAGATGGGCGGCGCGGATTTCGCGCGCACCAAGCAGCGCGTGCGCAACGAGCTGCGCACGATCGCCCAAGAACTCGTCGTCTTGTACCAGCGTCGTCTGCACACGGCCGGGCACGCGTTCTCCCCCGACACGCCGTGGCAACAAGAAATGGAAGCCGGTTTCCCGTACGTCGAGACTCCCGACCAACTGCAGGCGATCGTCGAAGTGAAGAGCGATATGGAAGCGGCGAGCCCGATGGATCGTCTCGTGTGCGGCGACGTCGGATTCGGCAAGACCGAAGTTGCGCTGCGCGCGGTGTTCAAGTGCGTACAAGACGGCAAGCAGGCGGCGGTGCTCGTGCCGACCACGCTGCTCGCGTCGCAGCACATGGCCACTTTCAGCGAGCGCTTCAAGCCGTATCCGATGAAGGTCGAGATGCTGTCGCGGTTCGTGAGCGCGGCCAAGGCGCGCCGCGTGCTCGCCGGCTTGGCGAGCGGAGAAGTCGACGTGGTGATCGGCACGCACCGCCTGCTGCAAGACGGCGTGCGATGGAAGAACCTCGGCTTGCTCGTCGTCGACGAAGAGCAACGGTTCGGCGTGCAGCACAAAGAGTCGATCAAGATGCTGCGCACGAACGTCGATGTGCTGACGCTGTCGGCGACGCCGATACCTCGCACGCTGGAGATGAGCCTCGTCGGCATCCGCGACATGTCGCTTCTCGCCACGCCGCCCGCCGACCGCCAGCCGATTCGCACCTACGTAACCGCGTACGACGATCGCGCCGCGGCGGAGGCGATTCGACGCGAGCTCTTGCGTGACGGGCAGGTCTTCTGGGTGCACAATCGGGTCGAGACGATCGAAGAACGCGCCGAACAGCTGCGCCGGCTCGTGCCCGAGGCGCGCATCACCTACGCGCACGGCCAGATGGACGAAGCGGTGCTCGAGCGCACCGTGATCGACTTCTGGGACGGCAAGTTCGACGTGCTCGTGTGCACCACCATCATCGAAAGCGGCATCGACATGCCGGCAGTCAACACGCTGGTGGTCGAAGATGCCCAGCGACTCGGGCTCGGGCAGTTGCACCAGTTGCGAGGCCGCGTCGGGCGCGCCGGACAGCAGGCGTACGCATTCCTCTTTCATCCGCGCGACCAGGTGTTGAGCGAAATCGCCTACGAACGATTGAAGACCATCGGCGAAGCCACCGACCTTGGCAGCGGATACAAGATCGCGCGGCGCGACCTCGAGTTGCGCGGCGCAGGCAGCCTCCTTGGCGAACAACAAAGTGGCCGCATCGCGGCGGTCGGCTACGACCTCTACTGCCAGATGGTGAGCGAGTCGGTCGCCGAACTGAAGGGCGAAGAACCGCAAGCCTTGCTCGACCTGAAGATCGACCTGCTCGTCGACGCCTACCTTCCGCACGACTACGTCGACAGCGAAGAGTTGCGGCTCGACGCCTACCGAAAACTCGCTCTCGTCACGCACGATGCCGACCTTGCCGCGCTGCGCGACGAGTGGATCGACCGGTTCGGACCGTTGCCCGCGCAGGCGGCGGCCCTCTTGCGCATCGGTGCGCTGCGCGTCGCGTGCCACACGGCCGGACTCTCGCGGGTGGTCGTCGCCGACGCGTCGGTGCGCCTGTCGCCCGCGCGACTCGACAAAGAAGCGCACCGCCGCGCCGAGTCGATCTCGCGATGCTCGTACGACAACGAGACCCAGGTGCTGCGCATCGACGTACCCCGCGACGAGGGTGCCGTCGAGTTTCTCGTTCGCGTGCTGCCGCTCATTTTCGCCGACAACTAGGGTGAAGCGGTGCCCCGCCGCATTCTCGCCTCCGCTCTTTCTGCTGCGTTGCTCGTGCTCACCGGGTGCGCGGCCAGCGACGTAGCCGCCACCGTGAACGGCGCAGCGGTGAGCGCCACCGATCTCGAGCAGACGGTGCGCGACTTCGTTGCGGTCGGCGA
>VFQT010003809.1_pt1 | contig 13333 bp, 10 predicted proteins | sample 3512381 | NCBI WGS metagenome assembly VFQT01 (sample SAMN10412376, study PRJNA504923) | tailings metagenome | isolation source: Relicate 2 Philex TSF3 active mining site | place: Philippines: Tuba, Benguet | collected 2017-08-29 | reverse complement strand
GAAATCTCAACAGAGAAAACCTACTCGATAACCTGTAACTGCTTCAGTTGTGAAATTTCGAGTTCAGGTTGCCCCTTGTAATCAATACACTTGCCTGTGACGAGAACCTGCTTGTCTTTGAGTTTGCGTAAGTCCGGGAAATTCGCGAAGTCCTTAGCCTTCACCGCTACGGAAATCGCATCTCTATAATTTGATGCAAAGTTCAAGAGCACAATCGAATGTGACTTCGGTGCAAAAACAGCATAAACCTTGCCAGTGATCGTGATTTCCTTGCAGGTCTTATCCTTGAAAGCAAGCAAATCTGTGGCATGAATGGCCTTCTTTACAGAGTCGGTATCAGCCTTTACCACTGTGAACTTCTTATCTTTTGCAGCGACGGCCGACTGTGCAGGCTTCGGGGCATCCTGTGATTCCTGAGCAAACCCGGCTGCGATTGGGACGAGTGTGGCGAATCCGAGTGCAGCGACAGCAATAATCGAGGAGAGCGGTGCGTTCATAGTTTGATTCTATCCGTTGATGCGAATGTATATCCGGACCGCATCGACCGTCCACCGGGATGCACCGCTTCCCGTAATTGCGTTATTATTCATCCGTAGAATTGCCGACGCCGGCAATGTAGGAGGTTTTCCCATGCGACGACGCTTATTTCTGGCATCCTGTGCCGCTGCCGCGCTGATTGCCGGCTGTACTCCAGCGGGTGATGCCGGTAAGTCCGGTGATGATTCTGCCGCAAAGCCGGGGCAGAAGACATTTGCGATGATTCCAAAGGGGCTGACCCACGTCTTCTGGCAGACCGTTCATGCTGGCGGCGACCGCGGCGGTAAAGAGTTTGGCTACAACATTAAATGGGATGGTGCTCAGAAGGAATCCGACACATCCGGTCAGATTGCCGTCGTCGAAAATGCGATTGCGGCCAAAGTCGATGGCATCCTCCTCGCGCCACTCGATAAGTCTGCGCTCTCAAATGTCATCAAGAAGGCAAAGGAAGCAAATATCCCGGTTGTCCTCTTTGACTCCGCAGCGGATGTCCCTGAAGACTCCTATGTCAGCTTTACAGCGACCGACAATCGCAAAGGCGGCGAGCTCGCTGCAGAGCGTCTTATCAAGTCCGGTGTGACATCCGGCAAAGTCGGGATGATTATGATGGCTGCAAATGCCGCATCCGTGAATGATCGGGAAAATGGCTTTGAAGAGTATCTCAAGAAGAACGCTCCTGGCATCAAGATTGTCAAATCCAACTTTGGGATGTCCGACCGCGCCAAGAGCCAACAGGTCACCGAGGACCTCCTGACCAAGGACCCGGATGTCGTTGCAATCTATGCTCCTGCTGAACCGACCATCGTCGGCGCTCTGCAGGCAGTGAAGAACCGCAACCTCCTTGGCAAGATCAAACTGATTGGCTTCGATATCACCACGCAGCTGGATGAAGCCGTTGTCAAGGGCGATATCGATGCGCTCGTCCTCCAGAATCCTGAGAACATGGGCTACGCCGCCGTCAAGGCAATGCACGAGCACCTAACCGGTAAGTCGCCGGCGAAAACGATTGACACCGGCTGCGTTGTAATGACGAAGGAGAACATGGACACTCCTGAAGTCAAGGCACTGCGCCCGGCTGCAAAGTAGCCTGCCTGAATGGCAGACTGGCTGACCCTCAAGGGTATTGAAAAGTCGTTCGGCAGCGCCGTCAAGGCGCTAAAAGGCGTCGACTTCCGAATCGGGCAGGGCGAGATTATCGCCCTGCTTGGTGAAAATGGTGCGGGAAAATCCACGCTCCTTAAGGCGATCACGGGCCTGCAGCCTCCAGACACCGGAGACGTCCGCTGGCTAGGTGAAACAGTCTCCCTTGGCACTCCTGCAAAGGCCGCAGCACTCGGCATCCAAATGGTCTATCAGGAGCTTAACCTCTCCCCACACCTCTCGGTTGCAGCCAATATCTGCCTTGGAAACGAACCCACAAAATTTGGCATCATCGACCATAAAGCGGTCTATCAACGCGCGAAGGAAGTTCTGGATGCCCATGGCTTCGCAATTGATCCAGCTGCGATGGTCGATTCTCTTGGTCCGGCGCAGCGCCAGCTGGTCGAAATTGCAAAAGCGCTCGCCCGGGATGCCAAAGTGCTCCTCCTGGATGAGCCGACATCCAGTCTTGGTGAACAGGACATTTTGTCGCTCTTCGAAACATTGCGGGACCTTCGGGCAAAAGGCCTTGGCATTGTCTATGTCAGCCATCGCCTCCCCGAGTGCTTTGCGATTAGCGACAGGTTTGTCATCCTGCGGGATGGCGAGCTGGTCTACGAAGCCGACACCGCAGACACGGACACCAGTAAGGTAGTCAAGGCGATGGTCGGGCGGGACCTTAAGGACTTTTACCCCCGCGCATCCATTACCCCGGGTGCCATCAAGGTTGCGATTGACCTTCCAGACTTTAAGCTTGACATACACGAGGGCGAAGTCATCGGAATCGCCGGACTTACCGGCTCTGGTCGCTCCCGAACCCTCCGAACGCTCTTTGGACTGGAGCCATCCACCGGAACGCTTACAATCGATGGAAAATCTGTTCCACTTGGCAAAGGCCCGCATGTCTGCATCGATGCCGGCGTTGGGCTCCTGACCGAGGACCGCAAGAAGACAGGTCTCGCGCTCGCGCTTCCGATTCGTCACAACACCACGCTAGCTGGTCTGGACAAAGTTGCGCCAGGTCCCTGGCTGCTGCATGGCCCGGACAAAGCCGCCACGCAGACGCAGGTATCGGCACTTGCCGTCAAAACTCCATCTACTGAAAATGCCGTCGGTAACCTATCGGGCGGCAATCAACAAAAGGTCGTCCTCGGGCGATGGCTGCACGCGGAGAGCACCGTGTTGCTCTTTGATGAACCGACGCGCGGCGTGGATGTCGGCAGCAAGGTTGAAATTTACGAGCGGATGAACGATGTGACGCGTAAGGGCTCCGTCGTGGTTTTGGTGAGCTCGGAGATTCCAGAGCTCCTCGGGATGAGCGACCGCATCGCCATTTTGTTCCACGGAAAGCTTGTCACAGTGATTAGCCGCGCGGATGCGACACCTGAGCGCGTCCTCCACTGGATGATGACCGGGCGAGACATCGCCCCGACAGACACGGCAGACCAGCCACACCAGGAAGCCCATTCATGACACTCGCAAAACGCCTCCTCCCAGCCGTCTCCCTGATACTGCTGTTTCTCTTCTTCGCATCCCAGTCCGCTCCTTTCCGGAGCATGGACAACATCACCAACATCGTCGGGCAGAACGCATGGCTGCTGATTGCATCCATGGGAATGACCATTGTGATCCTCGGTGGTGGCATCGACCTCTCTGTCGGTTCTGTGATGGCATTTTGCGGCGTGGTCAGCGTCCACTTAATGGTCAATATGAAGGTTCCGGTGCCAGTTGCGATGCTTGCGGGCCTCGCGGCAGGCGGTGTTGCAGGTGCAATCAACGGGCTCCTGGTGACAAAGCTGCGGATTCCTGCGTTCATTACAACCCTCGGAATGCTGCTTATCGCCCGTGGTGCTGCCTTGTCATTGGCTAAGGGTGTGACCGTGGATGGCGCACCGGAAGCATTTATGCAGTTTGCCGGTGGCAAGCTGATGAATATTCCAACGCCACTCGTGATGACCGTGGCCATTGCGGGGTTGGTTGCTCTGGCGATGCACTTTACCAAGTTTGGTCGCTACGTACAGGCGATTGGCTCCAATGCGGAAGCTGCCCGCGTCAGCGGCGTACCTGTGCATAAAACGCTGTTGTGGACCTATATCCTTGGTGGAATCTTCGCAGGCTTTGCGGGTCTTGTTGAAGCAGCCCGCCAGGGGTCTGGAAACCCGACAAGTGCAGAAGGCTACGAGCTTGATGTCGTCACGGCGGTTGTCGTCGGCGGCGCAAGCCTCTCGGGCGGCGAAGGACGCGTCAGCGGAACCATCCTCGGTGTTCTCCTCGTGGCCTTTCTCCGCAATGGCCTTAACCTGATTGGCGTCGAGCCGTTTTTGCAGAAAGCCTATATTGGTGCTCTGATTCTTGCGGCAGTGGCATTCGACCAATGGGCCCGCCGCAAGTCCGCTGCCTAGGAGGTTTCTATGTCTGAGCAAACGCTCCCACCGAGTCTTTCAGCACCTATGCCCGACCTCCTTCGTGACTTCGATGGCAAAGTGATTACGACAGGTAGCCAATGGAAGCGCTTCCGCAAGGACATCCTCAAGCGGGTTCAGGATGAGATGTACGGTGCATTACCCAACACACCGGAGGGGATTGCATTCGAGGTTCAGAACGAGTTCAAAGATGCCCTTGGAGGTACCGCGACCTGCCGGATTGTACGGATTCATTTTGCTGATCCGGGTGCGCCAAACATCCAGCTGATTTTGTTTACGCCGAACAAACGCCGTGGGAAAGTGCCGTGTTTCCTCACGATCGGCTTTTGTGGCAACCACACACTGACGCATGACCCGCGGGTTCCTGAGCGCAGCGGTTGGAATTTTGGCAGCTGCAAGGGACGTGGTTCACTTGCTGCCGACTGGCAGCTGGAGCGGACAATTTCCCGGGGCTATGCGGTTGCACATTTTTGCTACGCCGACATCGATGAAGACCGAATCGACCACGATGGCGGTATCCGGAGCTGGGAGGACCGCACGGCAGGGCGCCCAAAACAGTCCACCAACCGCGGCTCAGTAGCGGCTTGGGCCTGGGGTATCCACCGGGCGGTTGACCATCTGATCACCGACCCCAAAGTCAACGGAAAGCGAATTGCCGTCATCGGGCATTCCCGTAACGGAAAGGCGGCGCTTCTGGCGGGAGCCACCGATGAGCGTATCGCTCTCGTGATTCCCCATCAGAGCGGTTGCGGGGGCGCTGCACCAAGCCGCGGAGCTATCGGTGAGAAGGTCTCGGACATCAACAAGCGCTTTCCGCATTGGTTCAACGCAAAGTTTAAGACTTATTCCGATGCAACAGACCGCATTCCGTTTGATCAACATCACCTGATTGCGTGTATCGCGCCGCGCCCTGTCCTACTCTCGAATGCGGTTCAGGATTCTTGGGCAAACCCGGATGGCCAATTCGATGCGCTTCGTGCGGCACAGCCTGCATGGAAGCTCCTCGGGAAAACGGACAGCGCGATTCCGGAAGTCGTTGCACAAGGAAAAGTGAGTCTCGGAAGACAAGGGACGTTTCTGCGAGCTGGAAGCCATGCGGTCACAGCGGATGACTGGGCAGCCTTCCTGGACTTTGCCGATCGCTGGCTTTAGGTTCTACCAGCCAATCAGGTAGCGCGAGCGTTTTCCAGCGAGCTTACGAACAGCAAGTGCGCAGAGAATGCTTGTGCCATGGATGATAGCGACAGCCAGTGGCAGCGCGGGCCCGCCACTTAAAAAGGCGTGGAGCTTCCACGTACGCAGCCAGATATCAAGTACATACGGATGCAGGAAGAAAACCGCAAAGCTGGATGCCGCGACGAGTCCGATGGCTTTGCTCTCCCGGCGGTCAAACCACTGTAAGGCGTAGAGAAGCCAACCGCACATCAGCATTTTCTGAATGAGCTGAAGGTCGATGTTGCCGAAACTGCCGAAAGCCCTGTGATACGAGCCGGTATTCGGAGCCAGGATGGCTTGAGCAATTGCGAGGCCAACAGCCCCGATGAGGAGCTTGATGTGATGTCGGGACAGAAACGCCATTAAGCGTTGGCGGTGAACAGCTGCCGATACGCCTGCAAGGTAGACAGGTGTGAAGTAAACGAGGAGTTGCGGTATTCCAATGTTGTTGATGGGCCGCTGGGTGATGCTGGCGACCATGAGCATGGCTCCAACCGCCGTGATTTGCACCTTAGCAGGAAGGGTGGCAAACCAGCGATGGATGGGGGAGAGCGCAAACATCGCCATCACAAACGGCACGTACCAGTAGCAAATCCAGATATCTCCCTTCATCAGGTGCCCAAGATAGGCCGTTAAGGCGCCAGGGAGCCCCGCTGCGTGATCGTTTTTCACCGCCATCAAAATTGGCAGGACTGAGAGGAACAGATACGGATGCAGCACGCGCTGAGCCTTTTGCTGCAGAAATCCTTTGAACGTGTAGCGGTTTTTGAAAACGTGGTGGAAGAGGTAGCCACTGATGAATACGAAGAGATTCGTGCCACCAAGGATGATGTTAGCAATGAACTTTTCAGCAGCAGAGTCGATTACCCAGCCGGTGCTGCTGATGCTATGTCCCGCAACAACGCACACAATTGCAATGGCACGAAAGGCTTCGAGACTTGGAAGAAACTCACTCTTTGATGACTCTTGATTCGGTGCCTGATTACCTCGACTCGTCGCAAAGTTACTGCTGGATTCGCTCACCTGATTGCCATCCAGAGCAGATGGCAGCGTCAGCACTTCACTTTCAACGACCGATGGTTGTCCTCGCATAGTTTCTCCAAGATAGATGTCGGCAAATCGCGCCGAATTCCACAGCAGGTTTCCTGAACACGTCTTATGCGAGTTACGTCGATAGCAATCTATGTCTTTCACACACCACTGGCACCCCAGCAGTTTCCGCGACCCCGGTGGGCGAATGTTCCGTCAAGAGGGACGGCTACTTAGGGCAATCTTTCAACCAGCCATTGCTGACTTTCAACTTCTTGAGACAAGTGGGCTGCTCGGTGAGCTGACATCCGCTGGAAGTCTTGTTACGCACACGGATGTTAGCCTTGCATCACTGAAATTGGATACATGGCCAGAGAAACCTGCGCGTGTCATCGCACCGACAGAGCTTGCGTGGATTTCCTATTCGCACGAATGGACACATGGCCAGCTGCAGGCGGCAGCGCTACACACATTGGATGTCATGCTCACCGCGCTTGAGTACGGTATGTGGCTGCAGGATGCGGCTTCCAGCAATATCCAGTTTGTAGGGAGCAAGCCAGTGCTTATCGACACACTGTCGCTCGTCCGCTACCCGGAAGGCTCCCTCTGGGCAGGATATGGACAGTTTTGCCGACACTTCCTGGCACCTCTGGTCTTGATGCACGCATTCGACAGCCGTATCGCCGGGTTGCTCCTCCAGTTCCCGGATGGCATCCCGCTTGATATCGCATCCGCGATGCTCCCAAAGACATCCTGGCTAAACCCCGGAATTGTCGCTCACATTCACATGCACGCAAAGGCAACCCGTACAGCGGGGAGCCAGCCGACTGCGTCATCCAATGCTGGAAACCTGACAAAGATCCAGCTATTGGGCTTACTCGACAGTCTTCGTGGAATAGTCGCAGCCAATGGTCCGAAGATCGAGGCCAGTCGGTCTCAATGGGGTGGCTACGATGCGGAGGACGGCTACACAGACAAAGCACGGACAAGCAAGGAACAGATTATTTCCGAGTGGCTGAAGGCCATATCCGGACGCGTTACAGTTGATTACGGTGCGAATGCCGGTCGCTACAGCCGACTGGCTGCAGAGTTCTCAGATGTTGTCCTTGCGGTAGAGCCTGACACAATGGCAGCCGAGCAGCTGTATGCGCGTACGGTTGAGCACCATCAGGAAACGCCGGGAATCCAGACAGTTCGGATGGATGTATTGGCACCAAGCCCCGGGATTGGGTTGCATGGCACGGAGCGCCCGGGTTGGTTTGCTCGACTGGAAGCAGACACAGTAATGGCTCTTGCGCTCATTCATCACCTCTGCCTCGCCGCTGGAATTCCGTTACAGGAAGTGCTCCGAACGCTGACCAAGGGCACACGGCATCTGATATTGGAATGGGTGCCCTCGGATGACCCACAGGCAAAACGGCTCGGAAAGGCACGCTCGCGGGTATTTACAGATTACACCCAGGCGGCGCTTGAGCAGTACTTATCCGAGCTCGGGATGATTCGCGGCAAACGCGATGTTGACGACTCGATGCGAACCCTCTACCTCGTGGAACTTGCCCCAAAGCCAGAGTCCTGACAGCCAACCTTACGGGTTGTGTGCCGTGATGATGCGTCCTGTTTCATCCCGCCACTTTGCATAAAGAACGGGTTGCACACCGGGCTGCGGGATTCCCGTCAGGACACTGCGAACTCCACCACCATCCACATCGATAGCCGACTGTCCAATATTGGTAAGTCCGGTCGCCGCCCACTCAATTCCGGGGGCACTCACACGGTCGGTACCATCCGGGTTGGTCACCACAGCAACTGCCTGCACCCCCTGCTTGCCATCAAGCCGCTTGACGGTCTCAACAACAATTTCAACCGTTGGAGGTTTGATGCGTGCCTGCCCTTGGTTGAGTCGGTAAACAAATGCCAGTGGTACACATCCAATCACCGCCGCAATCACTGCGGTTGTTACATGTGTGACTGGCTTCGTCGGCAGCAATGCCTCAGGAGCAACTTCATGGTCGCGGGATGCACCCACGCCTACTCCCATCCAAAACCACAACTGTATCAATACACCAGGGAAGACATGCGCGGGGCTTCCAAGACCATCCACAATAGATGCAAACACGGCACAGACAGCACCCATTGCAAGCGCTTTGCGGTGGTGATGGTTTCGCTCACTCATGTCCGGCAGACGCCGAATCACCGACTGCATGAGTGAGATGAACATACCTGCGTACAACGCAAGCCCTGGAATTCCAAGCTCTGCGGCGGTCTGTACCCAGACATTGTGTGCCAGATTTGAGTGTCCCGTGCCGACTCGGGTTACTGTAAATGGTTCATCCGCAGTATGCGTCCACCAGCTCTGAAGGATTGGCCACGAGCCCGTTCCCCATCCGGTAAATGGTCGCTCGCCCGTTGCGAGGACAGCGCCACGCCATTGGTTGAGGCGGTCTATAAACGATGTGTCATCCTTTAAGAACTGAAATGTGGATGCACGCTCACCTAGCAATGGCATCAGCTCGCCGATGATGACGAACACGATCAGCCCCGCAGCCACGACAGCCGCCGGACCGACAAGGTCATGCTTGCGATTTCGGTCGATGCGAATATGTCCTTCTTTTGCAGCAAGAACTGCCATCATAATGGCGCCACCAACGAGACCAATCCACGCTGACCGGGTTCTGGCAATCAGCAGCGCACCAACCAAAACAACGGCTGCGGCCTGCGAGTAAAGCCGTGTCTTGAATTCGAGGCGTGGCTGCAGCGCAAGCGCAATCGCAGGCGGGATGAGCAGCAACAGGAACGAGCCAAGCGACTCGTGGTTACCAAAGGATGCAAAGATAGCGCCACGGGACGCCGATTGATCCTGGCCAAATTGTGCAAAACCGAGCAGGGACTGTGCAACGCCAATGCCGATCGCGAACGTGGCTACCCAGCGAATGGTGTCTGACTTTAGTCCATAACCGGCGATGATGTACACGGCGAGTCCGATAAGGACCAAAAGACAGCGCGCGAGGGCCCATTTGGAATCCGGTGCGTTGAGGATGCCATAGAAATGCCATGCGGTCAGCGCAAGCATCCAAGGAGTCGGACCGCGTAGAAGCATCGTCTGGAAGCGTTCCTGAAACGTCGCAACAGCAATGACGATAAACCAGGCGCCTAGGAGAGTACCCTGAAGAATACGTACCGGCCACGGATTTGGGATCCATGGCATTTCTGCAAGCCCGGATGCCAACAGCACAACCAAGAGAAGAACTCCAGCCAGGTATTTCTCAATCACCGATGTTCGTTGATGGTTGCGGCTGCTTCTATGTGAACGCTTACTGGTGGTTTTCGTGGATGTCGTTTCAGGCATAGTCAGTGCGATTCTACGAGAATTTCACGATTAAAACGGATAAGAGTTACGTAATGAACACCAAATAAGCATCTGACAGAACGGATTTCTTCGCAGAAGTGCGTAACGTAACGGTTCACCCGACAGCACAGACGAAGTCTGCAGGTGAATCAATATAAAGAAACAGCTGCTTCGGTCGCCGAATGATGCCAAACGGAAGCACCGCAATTTGCGGGCTGTTCAGCTCAACCAGCACATTTGGCTGGTCACCGAGTGCACACCAAAGGACATCGGAAGAGGTGACTCGATCGACTTCCTTGTCGAGAGCAACCACATGGTCTATGGCGTCCTTTGGAATCCAGCAACAATACAGCAGAGATACTCTTACAAAAATCCCATCCTCTGAAACATAGACTGGTCGTTGGTTGGATGCCCTCACTAGCGCTATAGCGTAAATGAGCATCGCAAGATGAAGCAGCCCAAGTATGATCGCGGCCTTTGTGGACTTAGTCGCGACGAAGAAGTCAATGGCAATGCCCTCCACGATCACCAGAAAGCCAATCACTCCAAGGATAGTTTGGATGTTTCCCCTGTTGTGATACGAAAAAGCGCGAATATCGGCAGCGTCGCCAGCAAATGACGACTTTACCCCTATGCCTAAAAGATGTTTCCAAACCAGCTTCTCATACATCAGTGCCCGGAGCGGCTGCCTGATATTTATCAAATCGAGAACCTTGTCAGTCACGATGTCAGCTTTCGCAATGCACCTATCAAGCGATTCCCAAGATTGGAATCGCGGAAAATTTGCATCGACAACGCCGCATCAAACACGGATGCACTTCCAAGTACAGAAACATCCTTTCGCGCACGGGTAACAGCCGTATACAGTAGCTCACGCGTACACAGTCGGTTGGCCTCCGTTGGAAGGACGACATCGACTGTTCCCCACTCGCTTCCCTGTGACTTATGGACCGTGATGGCATATGCCGCGTCGATATCTGTCAGCGATGCATACGGCAACAATCGCGTTTCCCCCACTATCAACTGTCCATCCTTGTTCATGGTAAGCAGTGGTTCAAATGCTGCATAGAGTTCGTCGCCAACCCATGCACTAAATCCAATCTCACCATTCATAAGGCCGAGAGCATAGTTATTCCGGGTGACGATAATTGGTTTGATGCCATCCTGATGCGCAAGGCTCTCAAATTGTTTGTTGATGGTATGAACCTGATGACGCATTGGACAAATGATTTGCCATGCACTCAGTTCACGAAACATCGTCGGGGTGGCTTCAAGCAGCGCGAGCGTACTTGTGAACCGCATCGGTGTTGCCATCAACGGGCGATAAGAGGCATAGCGAGTTTGCATTTCATCAATATTGCGAAGTCCACCATTAGGAGCCACTTCATTGCGTAACCGCATCCCAAGCAAGTCCCGCGTGCCTTGTGCATCCCCGGCGAGAGCCTTATCGGCAATGGCAGAGAGCTCCGATGTCGCACGCTGATTACGCTTTAGCGTCACTATTGGATTTAACTCGCCAAGGTCTTCCTGAAGAGCCATCAGGTCCTGTAACACACTCCCCGCTTCTACACTTGGTAGCTGATTCGGGTCTCCCACGAGAACCAGACAAGCCTCCGGTGGCATCGCACGCAGGACGGCATCCATTAACCCGGCATCGAGCATCGAGACTTCATCGATGATCAAGACATCCACTTCAAGCGGATTGCGCTCATTGTAGTGATAAGCATTGTGCTGATCCGGACGGCTTCCGAGGAGGCGGTGAACTGTCATCGCAGCGGCAGCATCCACATGCTGGCGGCTAAGCGCTGCTGTGATCCGCGTTGCCGCGCGGGCTGTCGGTGCAGCGAGAGCGACACGGATATCGGTTTGCGTTTTTCCAGCGAAGCGCTTCCAGGTATCGAGGATGCTGGCGATGACCGTCGTCTTCCCGGTTCCGGGACCACCCGTGATTATCACGAGTTTTCTGGATGCCGCGGCGACGGCGGCCTGTTGCTCGGGTGCCAGATGGATGTCATTTTTCTCACGCATAAACGTGATGGCTTCTGCTACAGATGACATCCAGAGAGCCTGATCGACTCCAGCACTTCCGCTTAGGCGGTTTGTGATTGCTGCTTCAAGCCCGGATTCGATGTGATGAAAACGTCTTAACTGGAGCCCCGTCTCTGTAACGACAATGAGATTCTCAGGGAATGGATGCTTCATCGGAGCTGGCCAAACATCCGAAAGCGTGTCCAACCAGTCCGCCGTCTGTTTCATTTGGTCAGTCGGTCTCCGGTGCTCCGCTCGAAGCTCCGTACTCCAATCACGTAACTGGTTTTTGACTGATGCAACTGCTTCAAGGGAGGTGCCAAGCTGCAAGTGGCCATCCTGAGCACGTGCCAGCATCAGGAAGAGAACTGAGCGCAATGTGTCATCCGGTGCTGCATAGCGGTCGCAAATCCGATTTGTGGCATCAGCAATGAACGGTACTCCGGGGATGCATCTAAGCGCATTCGCGACTGAAATGTCCTTAGGCTGTGGCAACATGAAAATCCACCCATCCCTTTCCATCCGCTGCAGGACCATTCTCATATGCTCTTACAAAAATGTAGCGTACTCCTGCGACGCGGCCCAGCCCAGCGGCTTCGACAGCTTGCTTGTAAAGGTAACCCTGTAATCCGTAGCGGTGGTGATGCATCGCGTCCTCAATGTGCGCTTCATCGTAGGCAGCGAGGTGGTTTGTCTTCCAATCGACGATCCAGATACCCGCATCGGTTTCAAAAATGGCATCAATGTTGCCCGTCAGAAATCCCCTTGGGAGCGTGTCAGGACGGTTATCTGCAAGCTCAGCTTTCACATCTTCTGATGAATGCCGATGACTGAGAAATGGTACTTCGGGGAATGCATCGCGGATGTCCATCAGGCGCGAGCCGCATGGAAGCGCTGATTGCAGTGCTCCCCGCACCATATTGACAATACTCTCAACATTTGGGCCGGATGCATCCCTGACAGGAATGCCATCCGCCCGGAGGCGACTAAGGGTGAACTCAACAATTCTCTCGGCGGACACTGCTCCACCTTTTTGGTCCTTAAGTACATCCTCAAAGACAGCATGGACGATGTTACCGAGGCGTTTTCCCGCCACTGTGAGCTGCGAGGGTGACTTTCCACCGGGCACTGCATTGCCACGCAGGTCCAAGGCATCGGGTGTCTGAACATCCTCTGCTTCATCCTCCGCCGGGTTTGGGACAGTATCAAGAACAGGAGCATGGTGCTTCGTCAGCTTTGTAAAGCTGGTGAACTGTAATTGTGGAAGAAGCCTATGGGATTCCGGTAGTGGCCGTTCAGGTGGTGCTTCCTGCAGCGCGACCTGATACTTGCTGGTGGTGTTGGCTGGTGGACTGACGCATGGATAAACAACATACAGCTGCTGTCCAGTCGTCGAGATGGTTGTCGATGCCAGCTCGCTTAGTCCATCGAGATTTACATCCCCGAGCACCGTTGTCAACGCGGTTGTCCAGCCAGGCTGCTGTCCGGAGCGGGGACACTGCCCGGCAGGAACGACACAATACGAAACTGCTCTCGTAAGAGCAACGTAGAGCAGACGTTTGTCTTCGGCGGAGCTTTCTTCCGTAACGCGCTTGAAGGCATCCTTGTCCCACCG
>VFQT010003807.1_pt1 | contig 13334 bp, 8 predicted proteins | sample 3512381 | NCBI WGS metagenome assembly VFQT01 (sample SAMN10412376, study PRJNA504923) | tailings metagenome | isolation source: Relicate 2 Philex TSF3 active mining site | place: Philippines: Tuba, Benguet | collected 2017-08-29 | reverse complement strand
GACGGTTGTACCGCCCAATTGAACAGGCGTTAGGTTGGCTACGGGTGTAATGGCGCCAGTGCGGCCGACCTGGAAACTAACCGACTCCAAAAGTGTTTCGACTTGCTGGGTCTTGAATTTGTAGGCAATGGCCCAGCGTGGTGATTTGGCGGTGAGTCCGAGCAGGTCTTGCTGCTCATAGGAATTCACCTTTAGCACAACCCCATCGATGTCAAACGGAAGCTCGTTGCGCTTTTGGTCCCAGTAATGAATGAAATCCATGATGCCGGCAATGCTGTTCGTTTTTTCGATCATGCGTTTGGCCGGGTCTGGCACTTTAAAACCCCATTCTTTGGCCAACATAACGGCCTGGTAATGGCCGAGCGCCTCGGATTTTAGACCGTAGACCCCATAGAGGTAACAATCGAGGCCGCGCTTGGCCACTTCTTTAGAGTCCAAAAGCTTGAGCGTTCCAGAAGCGGTGTTGCGGGGATTGGCAAAAAGCGGCTCTCCCTGGGCCTCACGCTGCGCATTCAGCGCCTCAAAATGCTGTTGTGGCATGAAGATTTCACCGCGAATTTCGAAATCTGCCGGAACAGCGGCATCGAGCACGAGGGGTATCGTTGGAATGGTGCGTACGTTGGTAGTAACGACCTCTCCTTGTTCGCCATCGCCTCTTGTGAGGGCCTGCTGCAGCCGACCGTCGAGGTATTGGATCCCGATGGCCACGCCGTCGTATTTGAGTTCGCAAACAAATTCAGAAGCCTCGCCAAGTGTTTTCTGGCAACGCTCTGCCCAATCAATGATGTCTTGCTCTGAGTAAGAGTTCGACAAAGACAACATTGGAAAACGGTGTTTTTGGGTCTGGAATTTTTTGGTGAGGTCACCTCCTACCCTTTTGGTTGGGCTATTTTCATCGGCAAACGCCGGATATTGTTGTTCGAGGTCTTCGAGTTGCTTGAGCAGTGTATCGAACTCAAAATCAGAGATGGTAGGCGAATTGAGCACATAATACGCGTGGTTGTGCGCGTGTAAAGCCGTACTTAAAGCTTTGATTTGTGCTGCAATTGCGGAATTTTCCATTAGATAAAGTTAAGCTTTTTGCGCTAAAATCATGCGCTCTTTTCCTTGTAAATCGCAATAAATTTGGACGTTTTTAAAACATGCCTCACTAAAAAGCGCAGCGGTTTCTTTGGCGTAATTCTCGTGTATTTCGAGCGCTAAATAACCATCTTTGAGTAACTTATCTTGGGCTATGATCATTATTTGTTTGTAAAAGCGCAGCGGATCTTCGTTGGGTACAAACAAGGCTATATGAGGCTCGTAGTCCAACACATTGGGCGCCATTTGCGCGGCCTCTTCTTGCGGAATATACGGTGGATTCGAAACCATTAAGTCGAAGCGCTTCTGGGTTTGCCAATTAAAAATATCTCCGTACTCAAAAACTACTGATAAGTTATGGAGCGCGGCGTTTTCTTTGGCAAGTTCAAGCGCATCTTGGGAGAGGTCTATACCGTTAACCTCCGCTTGCGCAAACGTCTTTTTAAGCGCCAAAGCAATACAGCCAGAACCCGTGCATAAATCAACAATGGATTGGAAGGGCTTTTCTTGTCGTACAATTAAATCAATCAATTCCTCGGTTTCTGGACGAGGAATGAGTGCCCTATGATCAACTTTTAATTTCAAATTCGCAAATTCGACTTCACCAATGATGTATTGAAAAGGTTCGTTGGCTTGCAAACGCTTGACAACCGAGCGAATTTGCAATAAATCTGATTCGGATAATCTTTCATCGTTTTTAAGGAGGATATCGCTTGCAGACCAACCAAAATTAATGTTCAAAACCGTGGTCCACATTGATTTGCATTCGGTCGGTGAGAACAATTCAGCTAAGCGTTCAAAAAAATAGTTTTTAGCGCTCTGAACGCGGTTATCGGCTACAAACATTTAGTTCTTTTTTTGGCGCAATTTGATAAACGGCTTGATTTTTTCGTTTTCGATCAGCACTGTAAGGTTGTAATAAGCAATTTTCCATTGGCCATTTTCGAGAACGCAAACACCGCTTCCACGGCAACCTTCCATCCAGGTTTGTAGGTCCTCATCAAAATAAGCGACCTGACCATCGGCTGCGAAGTTCCAATTTCTGTTGCTGGGCTTGAAATCCCAGGCCTTGCCTTTATCGAAATAGGGCTTGCTAAAGGCCATGAACTCAGACTTGGTCCAGCGCTCATTTGGAGCAGTTCCTAAAAAAATAAAATTGGTACTGGTGTAAGAAAAGTAGGTCTCAAAATTGGCCTGAGCAGCTGCTAAATGCCAGTTATTTAGCATTTGATCTAAAGGTTGAACTGCATTTGGCGCGCCCTGAGCAATACCAAAGAAAGAGACGCAATTGAGCACAAATCCAAAAAGGTAATTTTTCATGATTTTAATTTTAAACAATGGAACGACACCACCCATTTTATAAAGCGTCTAACTTGAAAACACATTTGCCTTTGATATACGTACGCCAAGCATAATTCTGAACTTGGCCTTGAACGCCATTCACAGGGTATTCGAAGACGGCTAAAGTTGCATCTTTGCCCTTTTCGAGCGTTCCAGTGTGCTTTTCTTGAAAAGCAGCAAAAGCAGCGTAGATGGTCATGCCGCGCAAGATTTCTTCCATAGAAAGCGCCTCTTTTGCCGACCTATTCAATGCCGCGCTTATGGTGGCAAAAGGATTGATTTGTTCTACCGGGAAATCAGTGCCCAAGGCAAGCATACCAAACTGACCCAAAAGTGTTTTGTAGGCGTAAGCGCCTTTCATGCGCGCTTTACCCAAACGTTGTTCGGCCCAGTCGGCATCGGAAACCGCATGCGTGGGCTGCACTGACGGAAACACGGCAAAATTGGCAAATTTCTGAAAATCTTTGGGGTCCAACACCTGCGCGTGTTCGATGCGAAAGCGGTGGTCTGGTTTGCGGCGGTAAATTTGCGCGTAAACAGACAAGACCAACGCATTTGCGGAATCGCCAATGCTGTGCGTATTCATTTGGTAACCGTGCTTCAGGCAAAACTGAGCCAAATTGCGCATGCGTTCAACATCGGTCAGTAACAAGCCGTGGCTTTCGGGGTGGTCGTGGTACGGTGCTTTGAGTAAGGCACCTCTGGAACCCAGCGCGCCGTCGGCAAAGCACTTGAAACTGCGTATGCTCAGGTTGTGAAAACGGTAGCGGCCATTTTTCTGAACAAAAGCCCGGTTTTGAGGCGTATCCATTAGCATGGCGTACAAATTAATTTTGAGCTTTTTGCGATCAATCAATTCTTTAAACCAAGCAATGTGCTCAAAATCAATTCCGGCCTCGTGTACGCCGGTAATGCCATATTGGAGTAGTTCGTCTTGGACTTGCAACAAAGCCTTTAGATAATCAGCCTTAGAGAAATCAGGAATAAACGGCTGCACCAAATTCATGGCGTTATCGATCAGCACCCCTGTTGGCTCGCGGGTTAAAAATACCGTTTTTTGATTTTTACTTCCTTCTAATTTTGAGTTGACAAAGATAATTTCTCCGCCTTTTAGGTATTTGATTTGGTCTAGTGCCTTGCTTTTTTTCAATAAAAAATCATTTACCAATGCTGCGTGACCATCGACGCGATACAAACAAACAGGAATATTGGGAAACAAACGATTGAGCTCCTTGTTGGTAGGCATTTGTTGACCAGCCCACAGCGTTTGATCCCAGCCCTGCCCCACCACACACTTGAGATTGGGATGCTGTGCTTTGTATTGTTCACAGCGGTGAACAAGCTCTTGTTCAGAGCGCACGCCGCGTAGATCGACCCCGAGCAATTGCTTGGCATACATGAGCATGTGCCCGTGCGCGTCTGTGAAACCCGGATACATTTCTTTGCCTTGCGCGTCGATGGTTTCATCGGAACGGTATTTATTGAGAATTTGGCGTTCTGGACCTACTTCCACGATTTTACCGTTTCGGATGGCAATGGCGTCATGGATGGAGTTGTTTAAATCGAGGGTATGAATTTGGGCGTTGTGAATAATGAGGTCCACTTCTTGGCCTTTCATACAAGACGCTAAGGCGAAGATCAACGATAAAAAGTAAAAAAAATGACGCATACTTAGAATGGATAACCGATACCAAAATTCAAATAATTAGGCAAGAATGGCCGCGGCATAATGGCCTTCACTTGCTCGAGACTCATGTTGAAATACTGCATACCTTCTTGGTAATAGGTTTCGCGGTCCTTGAAATCTTGGAAAACCCAACGCGCACCTGCTGCAAAAGCCGGGTCGTAAACCGGAAAACCAACATCGAGTCTGAGAATAAAGAAGTCGAGGTCCATGCGCAAACCGATACCCGACGAAATTGCAATTTGGGGAATAAAGGTCTGTACATTAAATTGAGAACCAGCCCTTGAGGCGTCTTCGCGGTAGGTCCAGATATTTCCAAAATCAGTAAAAATGGCGCCTTTAAAAGTAGCGTTGAGCTCAAAGCGGTATTCCAATGAACCGCCGAATCGGATGTCGCCAATTTGGGTAGCCAAGCGGTTGGTGTCGAGGTGGTATTTATATGCACCAGGACCAAGTGCACGGGCCCGCCAACCGCGGTTGTCATTGGAACCGCCGCCAAAGAAACTGTAGTCGTATGGCATAGCAGTCTGAGAATTACCATAAGACAAACCAGCGCCTGCATGCATGCGCAAATGCAGCGTGGTTTTGTTGAGCATGCGTTTTGAAGCAATGAGCTGATTGTCTAGGCGTACAAACTGGGAATAAGGTTGTTTGCCTAATAAATACTGCCCATTCAGGGTGTCTTGCCGCGCCCTAAATGCATAGAGCAAATTACCGGCGGCGTCTAGGGTACTATTGAAATAGAGCGTTCCGTTGTAACGCTTTTTTTGCCCGGGCTTATCGTCTTTGTCTTTGTTGGAGTATTCGTAGGCAAACTTAAAATCTTGCCAAATAAATTGGTTACTATAGGTGTTGTACAAGAATAAATCATTGATTTGATTGAGTTGCGCTTCAAAAGCAGCAGATTTTTCAATGTTGACGTATTTGATGACCGAAGCACCAGGTAAACCCATCTGAAAAACTTGGGTTTTACCCACCAAAAATTTCCAAGTGTAATTCAACTGAAAGACGCGTCGGTCAAAAATATTGCGCTTTTCAAAATTGAGCGCTGCGCTAATGACCGTGCGCGGTTTTTGGCGCTTGCCAAGTAAGGTAACAGGCGTTGGAAATAAGCCCGGTAAGTCGAGTTTAAGACTAGGGCCTAGCTCAAAAGTATTGAAGGTACGGCCCGCCACAATAAGTTGCTCACTGGCGCTGGCATCAAAGACGGGGGGCTGTGATTCAAAACCACCGCCCAGAGAAAAGGTGAGGCGCTCGGCGCCACCAAATAGATTTTTGTTGGTGTAGTTCAAAGAGGCCGCCGCACCGAGTAAACCAAAGCTCGAGGTAAAGCGCGGATCAAAAGCCCAAGATTGTTTTTTAGCAGGCTCTAGGTAATAATGCACATTGAGTTGGTTACTGCCAGGTATTTCTTCAATGTATGGTTTTACAGACGAAAAAACGCCGAGTTGCACCAAAGAACGGTAAGAGCGGTCAAGGTAGTATTCTTTATAGGTATTGCCCTGCTCTAAATAATTTTGCATCTCGAGGATATCTGGGTGTATCCAAGGGTGATCACCGTTGAAACGAAGCGTCATACTACGCCAATTGCTTTTGGTGCCGTAAGGTACTTTGAGGTCTGCAGCTTGTTTTTTGGAATACGCCAGCTCTTGGTATTGGCGTTGTTGCAAAGTTTGCAAGTATTGGGGCTGCAAGGAATCGTAGAGGCTCAGCCCTCTTTGGGCAATTTCATTGGCAAACGTACCTTCGACCTGAAGGGTATCGGCCAAATGGAAATAGACCCGGTTGATTTTTGTCTCGCGGTAAGGCACGCGCACCAAGCTATCCGGATTGACTGCCGAGGGCACCATGCGGTCCTCGAATTTCACCATCAAAAAGACGGTCATATTTTGTCGGTTGGTATCTGCTGCAAACTGAATACTGCCGCTGTTGAATTTGTAAACGCTTTCGTCGCGCATGAATTTGGCAACGCGTTCGCGGTAATCAGAAAGGTAGTCAAGGTCAAAGGGCTTACCAATTAGTGGATGTTCGCCAGTGGGCTCCGATTCTTTGCGGATGAATTTTTGATGAAGGTCTCTAAGCAAGCGCGGACCACTGTAAGCAACGGAGTCGATGATGTAAACCGGACCTTCGTCGATATGATAAATAGCCTGAACACTGCGTTTTTTTTCGTTGTAGGCGAGTGACGAGCGCACAGTACCGTAGTAGTATCCTTTTTTGACTAAATAGCGTCCGAGTTGGTCTTCGTTTTTTCGGTGCAACAAGGTATCAAAAACAACGGGTTTTTGGCCGTATTTGTATTTGAGTTTTTCTGCCCAAATGGCTTGTTTAAAAGTGCTATCTGGCAGTGCTTTGTAACGGTAATCTTGCTTTTGTTTGGCCAAAGCGCGCGCATTTCTTTTGGCATTAACGGCGTTCACTTTGGTGCGCTTGCGGGCTAATTTTTGCTCGAAAGCCTGGTAGCGCTCGCTTTTTTTCTGGGCCACTTTAGAGGAGTCTATGCTGTTGTAGAGCCAGAGTTTCCAGGGCGCTCCAAAAAAACGTGCATTGGGCTGTTGGCGCAATACTTGCGAGAGTTCATAGAGGTCTAGTTTAGTGCTCAGCGGATTATCGAGTGAAATGGTGGTGCTGCGCAACAGGTAATTGCCTTGCGGCACATTCTTGGACAAACGACACCCCGCCAAGAGCAGTGTTGCAAACACAAATAGTTGTACTTTTGAACTTCGACGCATTGTAGTACAAAAGTAAAGAATATTCAACTTGGAAAAGCTCAGTCAGCAAAAGATCAAAGACCTGAAAAAATTGCAGCTCAAAAAGCACCGCGATCAACTTCAACTGCTCTATTTGGAAGGCCAAACGCTCGTTGAAGACCTACTTAATGAATTTCCAGAACAGATCGAAGCTTTGGTTTTACACGAAACTATTGCTGAAGATTTTCAAAATCAAGAAATACCAATCCTAATTGCGCGCAGCCCAGACCTAGAAAAACTAACCCAGCTCAAAACACCCAAAAAAGTCAATGCGGTGGTGCGCTACCCCAAAGCGCTTTCTTGGCAAGAAGGACAAAAAGCACTTTTGCTCGATCAGATTCAGGACCCAGGCAACCTTGGCACCATCATTAGGAGCGCTGATTGGTTCGGCATCGAACATATTTTTTGTGCGCCGGGCACCGCAGACTACCTCAATCCAAAAGTGATCCATGCCTCCATGGTTTCAGCTTTTCGCGTCAATGTACATTACCAAGATTTGGGCCCGCTGATTGCCCAGCACGCCGATCAAACTTATGGCGCGTTCATGGACGGCACTGACCTTGAGCAAGTTGCTCCAAATAGCATTCAATTTTTGGTGCTGGGCCATGAAGGCCACGGCATTAGCGCCGCTGTAGCCGCGCAACTCCACAACCGCATCGGCATCCCAAGAAAAGGCAAGGCAGAATCTTTAAACGTGGCCGTGGCAGCCGGAATTTTGCTCCAACATCTCAGCAAATAACACTTTTCATTAGCAAGATCAGGGAAAAGGACGTATTTTTGCAAAATTCCCTTTTTTACGATGCTAGATCTCGATTTATACGAAGCCAAAAAACTCTATCCTTTCCAAGAAAAGACCGTTAATCAGGTCCTCGACGAACTCCGCAAAAACGGCAGTAATTTCAATTTGCTCTATCAATTGCCAACCGGCGGAGGCAAGACCGTTATTTTTTCGGCCATCGCCAAACGCTACATCGAAGAATCTGGTAAAAAAGTACTGATTCTTACCCACCGCATTGAGCTTTCTATCCAGACCTCCAAGCAGCTCTCTGCCATTCAAGTTCCGAATAAAGTGATCAATTCTGAGGTCAAAACCTTAGAAGATCAGGCAGACTACACCTGCTTTATTGCCATGGTTGAAACCCTCAATAACCGCCTCAATGAAAACGACCAATTCATCGAGAATGTTGGCCTGGTTATTGTCGACGAAGCCCACTACAACAGCTTTCGAAAAATTTTTCAGTTCTACGAAGACGCCAATATCTTGGGGGTTACCGCTACCCCACTCAGCAGCAACCGAAACCTGCCGCTCAAAGACCACTACAACAAACTTTTAGTCGGTGAATCCATCTCAAACCTCATTTCAGAAGGTTACCTCTCTGACGCCGAAACCTACTCCTACGACGTCAATTTGCACGGCCTGAAAATTGGTTCCAACGGAGACTTCACCGTGAGTTCCTCGGATCTTTTGTACTCCAATTACTTCATGCAAGAGAAACTCATCTTTGCCTACGAAGAAGTCGCCATCGGAGAAAAAACGCTCATATTCAACGCCGGTATCGAGACCTCCCGACGCGTAGAAGAATCATTTAAGAAACTCAAATACAATATTCGGCACCTCGACTCCACTTTTTCAGACAAAGACCGCAAAGATGTCATTAAGTGGTTTAAAGACACCCCCGATGCCATTCTTACCTCTGTTGGCATCCTGACCACTGGTTTCGATGAACCTTCTGTTCAAACGATCATCATCAACCGCGCCACGCGTTCACTGACCCTTTACCACCAAATGATCGGCCGCGGCTCTAGACGCATTCCCAATAAGTCACAATTTAAAATCATTGACCTCGGCAATAACGTACGTCGTTTCGGCTACTGGCAAGACTACATCAATTGGCAAGATGCCTTCCGTTTTCCGGATCGCTTTTTGGAGTCGCGTATTTCTGAGTTAGAAGATATGGAATTCGAAGTCGAATACGAATATCCCAAAGGCTTTGAACAACTGATCAAAACCCACATCCTAGAAGAATTCTCCATCAAAGAGTGCTACTTAGCCTGCATAGACAAAGGAAGCAAAGGCAAAGAAGCAATCGATATGTCGATCAACAATCACTTTGATGCCATTGCGGCATCGGCCACCAACCTAGATCACGCCCTCTCTTTACAACAGCTACTCCAAGATCACATCGAGCACCGGGTCAAACACTACACCAAATGTATTTCCAAATGCACGGATAACTACTTCAAGTATTTGCTCGAAACCTACAACCGTCAACTTAGTCAGAAAATCAGACTCAACATCGAAGATTAAGCGCTTTTTTGTAAATTTAAGCCTATGAACAAATGGTCCTTTCTTTTCTTTGTAGTGCTCATCGCCAACACTATTTCTGCCCAAAACAAACTCAAGGCCTACCTCGATACCAAGCAGTTTTTTGCACCAGAAATTGGCCCTTATCTAGAAATCTACATCGAATTCGCGGGTTATACCGTCCAGTTTCAGCCGTGTAGTGGTGGTACCAAAGCAACTGTAGTTGTCGATATCGCCATCATTGACTCCTCTGGCCAAACCGCCTTCAAAGACCTCTACGCCTTGGATTCCCCCATCTCTACGGACTCCACACAAAATAATTTTATCGAAATTATCCGCGTACCGCTCAAATCAGGTCCTTATTCCCTATCTGTCTTACTCGAAGACGCAAACAGGCCCAAAAGCAGCATCAGTGGCACACTTCCATTGCAAATTAACGAAATGGGACAGTCCTTAGCGTTTTCTTCCTTAGAACTCGTCGACCTCGCTTTTCAAACTACTGAAGCAAGCCGATTTACGAAATCCGATTATTACATCATACCACTGCTCAATAATTATTTCAATAAGGAAATGAACAACATTCCGTACTATGCAGAATTGTATGGTGCAAAAGGCAGCATCCAAATTGACCGTCAAGTCATTAATGCCCAAAACGGACAAAATTATCCGGCGCTTGCCCTCTCTAAAACGTATCCTTTTGATGGGCAGCCTGTATTGGCACTCATGCACGAAATCAATATCGAGGACCTCCAAACCGGGACTTACCAAATTCAGATGCAAGCCAAAGACCTTCAAACCGGTCAATCTTGCAGCCTCACCTTTGATTTTGAACGCTACAACGACAGCGAAATCGCATTCGACCTCTCCGCTATGGTCCTCGACCCAGCATTTCAGCAATCGATATCTTCTGACAGCGTTGCCTATTATCTCGAAAGCCTTATACCCATCGCCAAACAAGGAGAAATTCGCACTTTAATCGACGTCCTCAAAGCCAACGACACCAATCAAATGCGCCTTCACTTGCAAGCCTTTTGGTACCAGACCGCCGGCAACAAAGCCTACGAACAATGGCTTAGTTACCAAAGCCAGGTTCGTTCTGTCGAAAAATTCTATGCCAACAACTACATGGAAGGTTTTGAAACCGACCGCGGGCGCGTGTACCTCAAATATGGTCAACCCAATTCAATTGTGGTCAAAGAATCATCACCGAGCGAATACCCTTACGAAATCTGGACCTACGACAAAATTGGTATTTACAGCAACCGACGCTTTGTTTTCTACAACCCAGACCTCATTACCAATAACCACCGTCTGCTGCACTCAGACATGGTAGGTGAATTGCGCAACCCAGCTTGGCAGCAAATTTTGGTCCGACGCAATACCGTAAATGGCACCGTCGATGATCCCAACATGATGAATATCAAACATTTCGGAGGCAATTCCAGCGATTTCTTTCGTCAATACTAAGCAACACATGCCAAACGCTATTGTTATTCTCAATTACAACGGGTTGGCACACCTGCAGACCTATTTACCGAGCGTCATTGAAAACAGCCCCAACTGGGATATCATCATTGCCGATAACGCATCTACAGATCAATCCATTTCTTTTTTAAGCAATAATTACCCCACGCTCCAAATCCTTGAACTTTCCAAAAATCACGGATTTGCAGGTGGCTATAATCAAGCCTTAGCCCAGTTAGAAGGGCAATACGAGCACTATTTTATCTTGAACAGCGACGTTCGCCTTTCTGCCAATTGGGATCTCCCACTTTTGGATTTTTTGAACAAGAATCCAAATACAGCTGCCGTAGGGCCTAAAATTCTGTCTGACGCGCAACCTGATCGATTCGAACACGCAGGTGCTGCCGGTGGCTACCTAGACTCCTTTTATTTTCCATTTTGCAGAGGACGTATTTTTGAAACCGTAGAAGATGATCAGCAGCAATACGACAGTCCTCAAGAAGTTTCATGGGTTTCAGGCGCGGCACTTTTGATACGTGCAACAGATTTTCATGAAGCAGGTGGTTTTGATGCGCAATTTTTTGCCCACATGGAAGAAATCGATTTGTGCCTCAGATTGGCCAGCGCCGGAAAAAAGCTCTTTTGCATCCCGCAGTCCACAGTTTTTCATTTAGGCGGCGGAACACTCAGTTACGACAACCCCCAAAAAGCCTACCTGAATTTCAGAAATAGCCTCTGGATGATTGTCAAAAACCAGCAGCGTTTTTTAGTGCCCATTTTATTTATACGAATGGCCCTAGACGGCATTGCCGCCTTACATTTTTTAGCAAAAGGGAAACCGCAATTAACTTGGAAAATATTCCTAGCCCATATGGCGCTCTATCGCCATTTCAGTACCTTCTATAACAAACGCCAAAAAGCCAGCGCGCAACCGCACAAGTACCACGGCCTCATCATCTGGGATTACTTTGGCAAAGGCATCCGTCACTTCAGCGCACTCAACAAACGAAAATTTCATTCATGACAAAATTCAATTTAGGGATTTGCACCCTTCTGCTCTCTTTTTACAGCTTGGCGCAGGTTCCAGACCTTCAAAAAGCCAGCGATAAAGCCCAACAACGTTTTGGCCCCGCCGGAACAAAGCCAGTTCAAAAGGAACTCTTAATTCCGACAATGCTTGTCAACCCTTTGATCGGAACGGGCGGGCACGGCCACACCTTTCCTGGTGTTTGTGCGCCTTTCGGCATGATGCAACTGAGCCCTGACACCCGCTACGACGGCTGGGATGGCTGTGGCGGCTATCATTATTCTGACTCCATAATCTACGGATTCAGCCATACGCACCTCAGTGGTACCGGCGTTCCGGATTACGGTGATTTACTACTTGTGCCGCAAAGTGGCGAGGCCAAATGGAAAGGGAAATTCGAGGACCCCAACGGATATGGCGCAACCTTTAGTCATGATGACGAAGTGGCAAGACTCGGTTTTTATGAAGTTTACTTAAAAGACGAAAACATCCGCGTCAATTTATCGTGTACCCAAAGAGCAGGTATTCATCAATACACATTTTTGAATGCCACTGAGAAAAAATATGTATTACTCGATCTCAATTACCGCGATAAACTACTCAAAGGGGAGATCCAAATGATCGATAAGCAAAATATCAATGGATTCCGCATTTCTGAAGCATGGGCAAACCAACAACACTTCTATTTTCATTTATCTACCTCTATTCCCTACAGTAATTACCAGTTAATCAATCAAAATGGCGAACTCAAACTGCTCTTGGAATTCCCGATAGAAACCAAAGAGTTGCTTATCAAGGTTGGGATGTCGCATGTCGATACCGCAGGTGCTAAATTCAACCTCGACTCCGAAATTTCTCACTTTTCAATAGCGCGCGTTTATCAGGAAAATCAAAAACAATGGGAGCAAGAATTTCAGAAAATAAATGTGAATGCCGATCAGCAAACAAGCACTGTTTTCTATACTGCTTTGTATCATGCTATGATTGCACCCAACATCATGAGCGACGTCGATGGACGCTACCGTGGCAGAGACAACCAAATACACCAACTTCAAAACCTCAAAGACCAACAATACACGGTTTTCTCACTCTGGGACACCTACCGTGCCAATCATCCGCTGTTCACCATCATCGACCAACAGCGCACAGGTGCTTATATCCGAACTTTCCTAAGGCAATATGACCAAGGTGGTGACCTTCCGGTTTGGGAACTCGCGGGTTGTGAAACCGAATGCATGATTGGCTACCACAGCGCAAGTGTGATTGCCGACGCCTACATGAAAGGAATCCGAGACTTCGATGCCAATAAAGCGCTCAAAGCCATGGTGAGTACAGCAAAAGCGAATGAATTTGGCAAAGTAGCTTATGCTAAAAATGGTTTAATCAGTTCTGCAGACGAGCCTGAATCCGTTTCTAGAACACTCGAATACGCCTACGACGATTTCTGCATAGCCACTATGGCTGGCGCGCTCGGCAACAAAGCAATTGCGCTCGAATTCGACAAACGCAGCGCTAATTTCGTCAACCTCTATGATCCAAACAGCAAATTCATGCGCGCACGTCGCGGCGCCCAGTGGTATGGACCATTTGACCCTTCGGAAGTCAATTTTAATTACACTGAGGCCAACTCTTGGCAATATTCGTTGTATGCGCCGCACCAAATCGAATTGCTCACGACCCTTC
>VFQT010003806.1_pt1 | contig 13337 bp, 13 predicted proteins | sample 3512381 | NCBI WGS metagenome assembly VFQT01 (sample SAMN10412376, study PRJNA504923) | tailings metagenome | isolation source: Relicate 2 Philex TSF3 active mining site | place: Philippines: Tuba, Benguet | collected 2017-08-29 | reverse complement strand
GCAAGCTTGTCTTTTAGCATCTTGCCCTCTGGGTAGATAATCCAAGGCTCATCGCCGCTTACAAGATCGGCAACAATTATATCGTCTCTCTTTGGGTCGCCAGTTGATATTACATTTGCTTTTGCAAGATAGTCTTTTAAAAAATTGCTAGCAAACAGCCCTTTGTCTGCAAGGCTGCGAGGCATTACTGATATATATTTTTTTAAAATATGCGGCACCAATAAAGTCTCGGCACGAGTAAAGTGATTTGCAACAAAAAGCACTGGGCGATTTTGGGGTATTTGGTCTTCAAAATTTACTCTTATATCAAGGTCCAAAGCAGATTCCAAAAAGGATAAGGCATATTCCGTAGCTCTGATAATAAAGAACTGCTTTTTATTTGCCTGCATCATTTTAATTGCAAAAAATAATGAAAAAATAAAAACAATATACTTAAAAGTTTCAACTTCATTATACATTATTACATCTATCTTAGCAAGTGTTTTTGTAAAACTGCAATCTTTGCGATGGGTTGCAATTTTAATGTTAAATTGAAATTAGCATTACAACCTATGGTGGTATTTTAATAATAATATATTGTAAAATATGAATAAAAATTTGTTTTATATCTTATAACAAGACTTCCTAATTCTTAGGTAAAAGTAAATCTATATCATTAAATAATAAGGTATTTTTAAGATATTTGTAAAATATATTTGCATTTTTAAAAAATAAAATGTTATATTTATATTATGCAAAACATTTTTTACAACCCTTTCTAAAAATGTTTTGTTTTTATTTATGATTTTCTATTTAATTGAATATTTTGCTATGCAAAACAAAAAAATAAAAAACGGGACTGTGGGCGACCCCTCAAGCGAAAAAGCCAACAATTTGTTAAATGTTTTACTTCAAACAAGTGATAACGAACAAGGTAATTTTGAGATCAATCTGGACCTTGATAACAAAAAAATTGGCTCTTTTTTGAAGTCTATGCGTTTGATAAAACTAATGACGCTAATGGATATTCAAAACACAACCAATATATCTTATCAACAAATTAAAAAATACGAGGAAAACAAATCTCGCATAAGCGTTAATAACCTTGAGTTAATACTTGGGGCACTGGGGCTGTCGTGTACGCTACACATCACAAACAATCAATCTAGTGAGGATAAGGGCGGCAATTAAAGGCTAGTGGCATGAGATGATAGTAATTGCATAACATGCAACTAGCCAAGCATCAATTGCTTTTTTGCAATCCAATTTCAATCCTTGCTCAGTTAGGTATTGTGCGATTGTGTTTGTGGTTTGGTGCGAGGCATTTTACTAGCTATAAAAATATAAACTTACAATAAGTCTATATTTAGCTACCTTAACAACTTGGCAAATTTATTTATATAGAACCTGCCTATCTTTTTATAGTAGCTAAGCCATGAACTTTTTAAGACTTAAGCTTTGCAGTAAGCTTTTGAATTTCGGTGGATATTTGACTTAAGACATCATTTATTTTTGCCTCATTGCCAGAGGGTAAATCTTGGCTAGCAAGGCTTTGCGGTGCGTAGTTTTGAAACAAGAGGTTATTTTCCTTGATAAATCTAATTTTAACGCCTTTAACATGAATAAGTTCCTGAATTTTTTTAAACACTTCCACCGAGCCAAGAGAGTAATACTTACGCTCGCCTTTGCCAATTGTATAAGGGATATGGGGCTCAAATTCTTTTGTCCAAAATCTTATTGTATGAGCCTCAACGCCTAAAAGTTTTGCAACTTCGCCTATCGGCATATTGCCAGTTTGTTTGCTTTTTGCCATAACCTCCGCATTAATAAAACCGCCCTCTGCATAAATTTGTTGCTTAAGGGACTTAAAAGTTTTAAAGCAAACTTTGTATTTTGCAAGTGTAGTTTTTGACAAATCTGTTGCAGTTTTAAGTTGCAATAGATTTGAACTGCGTTTTTGCCTTGTTTCAAACCTGCCGATACCCACAAGCTCAAATGCCGGTTGGCTGATTATGTAATTAAAGAAATCTTCCACAAAGTATTCAGCAGTATCGCCGTTAACTAAAAACTCTGCTTTTAATTTTTTTACCAGATTGGCTTTAGTTAGCTTTAAATCCTCAGCTTTTAAATTCATCATTACTTATCTTTTAATAAACTTAAATCTTGTAAAAATTTTGCCAAAGATATAATTTTTGCCTCACTTTTAACACCCCTGCTTAACTCAACCCCAGATGACAAATCAACAAATTTGCTGTATCTTAAGGCTTTTTGTATATTGTCCTCACTGATGCCGCCGGAGATAAAAAATGGGGTGTTGCCAATTGCCATTTTAAAAAAGTATTTAAAAATTTTATTATCAAGTAATTGCCAATTAAAGCTTTGCCCAGTGCCACCGTGTTGTTTTGATGGGGTGTCTAGTAAAAAATAATCTACTTTTTTTTGCAATATTTTCATCAAAAACAAATTTAAAAAAAGCCCCACACCGCCCTTAAAGCCAAAGGCTTTTATTAGTAAAATACTAGGATGTTTTTGCCGCAAAAATTTTTGCAATCTTAGAGTGCAAAGCAAGCCTTCACCCCCGTGTAGCTGAACCGCATCAATACCCGCAGATACCGCTTGCTTAATATCATCTTTACTTGGTTTTACAAAAACGGCTGTTTTGATGATGTTTTTATATTGCTCGTGATGTAAATCTAATTTGTTTAGGCTTTCAATAGATATGTATCTTGGGGATTTACTATACAAAACAAAGCCTGCAAAGCCAAAATGCAGCCTGCAAACAAGGTCAAGCTCTGTTTTTTTGGTAAGTCCGCAAATTTTTATCATTACTACTACAGCAACAAGCCTATTTAAAAGCCCTAAAGCCTAAACAAATAGGAGGGCTATGGTTAAGTTTAAACTAAGATTTTGCCGCTAAATTTACCGCCAAAATGTCGCTCTCGCTTAAAATTATGTAATCCTCTCCGTCAACTTTAATCTCTGTGCCGCCCCATTTTGCAAAATACACTCTGTCGCCTACTTTAACATCCAAGGCAATAATCTTGCCATCCTCAGTTTTTTTACCAGCACCAACCGCAGCAACAATTGCCTCTTGTGGTTTTTGTTTTGCTGTGTCCGGTATGATAATACCGCCTGCTGTTTTGGTTTCGGCCTCAATAAGTTTAACAATCACTTTGTCGTGTAAAGGTTTAACATTGATACTCATAATGGCAAACAAAAAATAATAAAATAAACATTTTACTTAAGGCAGCACAGCCGCCGTAAAATAAATGTAATTTTTAAAAAAGCAAATTCAAGTGTAAAAAATTTAAAAATCAAAATTAGTATTAAATTTAAACCGATTGTGAAACATTGAAGTTTCTATTGAATACGCCACAAACATCTACTATTTTAGATACAAGGTAAGAATTAGATGCAAACTTTGCAAAAAAAATAAAAAATGCACAAAAAACTTGACTCTTTTATTTTTAGTTTAATTATATTTTATTGCATTAATTGCTTTACCAGCTTTATTTGTCTTTCAGATAATCTTTTATCCATAAAGCAATAATGATGTTTAATGTATTTGTTTTTTATAATAAATTATGTCTTTTAAAAATATTTCAAAAATTGCAGCATTTATTGCAATTTCATCTACTGTAAGCGCAAAATCCTTTGCTACCGATGCTACAATAACATTTGCAGACCCTACCATTGATACTAGCATAACACCAAATTTTACAAGTGCCGCAACAATTAAATTTGCAGATAGTAAAAATCAGGATGGTAGCACAAAGTACCTTGACAACTCCGCTACAGATGTACAGCTTGCAACAAAAAATTATGTTGACACACAAATTGCAGCACTTCAAAATACCGGACTTGCAACATCTGGCAACAAGGCTCTTGAAGCACAAATTAGCACTCTTAACTCAAGAATTAACCGTGCAATTTCTATGGCTGCCGCTATGGACTTTGTAGCTCCCGACAACGGCAAATTGTTAAATGTTGTTATTGGTAGTGCAGCTTATAAAGGTCAATCTGCAGCATCACTAGGCGTAACAGCTAAATACAAAAATGTATTATTTGGTATTGGCGGTTCTACTTCGGGCTCGGACCATCTTGTTAAAGGTGTTGTTTCAATCTCTGCATTTTAACAATATCTAGCAATACATAGTTACATGCCTTACTTTTTGCAGATACCTTTTACGAATAACTTTTGCATATCGCGTGGCTTGTAACTATCTAAACCTACTCAAACTTCAGCAATGATAGCAAGGTGTTTTTATTTTTACCCTTGCTTTTGTTTTATATCATACTCTTAACTGGTCAAGAACCTAAAAAATAAATAAAAACTCCTAAATTGTATTATATAGCTCTATCTTAATTGTCAATATATATGTCTAGTATATCCGCCTCAATTTTGCGGGTGCCGTAAAAGTCGTTTGCCTTAATTTTGTAAGCTATAGAGAGTTTTTTGCCTTTTAAATCCTCAATATTAAAGCCGGAGCCTTGTAGCTTTTGTGCGTAACTAAAGATAACGCTACGAATAACTCCTCCGCCAAGGCTGCATTTTAGCACGAGTGCGGCATGAGTCTTGTCGCCCCCTATTTTGTCAAGCTTTAAAAGCTCTAAGCCAGAGGTAAAAAACACAGGCTCGCCGTTGCCGCTGCCAAAGGGGCTAAAGAGGTTGATTTTGTCAAAAAAATCCTCGTTAATTGCACTTAGAGATATTTTTGCGTCAATTTCGGTAAACTTGCAAAAGGTAAAATCTGGGTAGGCTTGGTTAAAACAATCTATTACAAACTTTTTAAACTCGCTAAGATGCAAAAGCTCGCAGGTGTATCCAGCCGCCATGCCATGCCCCCCGCCGGCAATTAGCAAGCCTTTTTTATTTGCCTCGTTTATTATGCTGCCAATATCAACACCTTTTACTGACCTGCAAGACGCCTTAGCCAGCCCATCCTTAAAGCTCATCACAAAAACTGGCTTGTTAAAAACCTCCTTGATTCTTGAGGCAGTAATACCAATCACGCCCTGATGATAACCCTCGTCGCCCACAAATATCACAGGCGAGGCATGCAGGTTGTGCTTATGCACCATGTCCAAAGCGTGTAGTCTTACGCATTCCTCCTCCTCTTTGCGTTTTTTGTTTAGACCCTCAAGCTCGCTTGCAATTTGCACAGCCCTAACTTCGTCAGCTGTAGACAAAAGCTCTGCCCCCAGTGCAGAGTTTGCAATACGACCACCAGCGTTGATTCTGGGGCCTATCACAAAGCCAAAGTGATACTCTGTTAAAACCCCTTCCATCCCTGCAACATCGCAAAGGGTTTTAATGCCGATATTTGCTTTTTGATTAGCAATTTTAAGCCCCGTTTTAACAAATGCCCTGTTAAGCCCCACAAGAGGCACAACATCGCACACTGTTGCTAAGGCAACTAGGTCAGTAAGATTGATAAGATTAGGCTCTTTTAGTTTGTTTATGGTGAAAAATCCTACCTCCCTCAGGCTGCGATTAAGGGCAACAACAAGCATAAAAACAACGCCCGCACCGCACAGATAGGTAAGTTCGCTGGTTTCGTCAAATCTATTTGGGTTTATTACAGCTATTGATTTTGGCTTTTGCTTAACCCCAAGATGATGGTCGATAACTATGATGTCAAGCCCGTGCTTGTGTGCTGCCTCTAGGGGTTCAAAGGCAACGGTGCCACAGTCAACAGTTATCACAAGGTCGTAGCCTTGCCGTCTTAACTCTATAAGAGCATTGGAGTTTGGGCCGTAACCTTCCTTAAATCTGTCCGGTATGTAAATTAAAGCCTCGGTGCCGATTGCCTTGAAGTATCTTTTTAAAATGGCAGAGGAGCACGCCCCATCAACATCATAATCACCAAAAATTGCAATTTTTTGCTTTTTGCTGATTGCCTCTTGCACCCTTCTTACTGCATCCTGCATGTCCATAAGAGCGGTAAATGGGTCAGGTAATTGGCTTTTAATATTTGGGGTTAAAAAGGCATCTGCCTCCTCCTCCGTCTGGGTGCCGCGGCTGGCAAGTAAGGTTGCAACAATGTAGTCGCAGCCCATCCTGTCGGCTATGTCCTTTACCACGCCAGATGGAATGTCTTTAAAATCTGCAATACTGCCAAAAATGCCTTTTTGAAGGTTGTTATCCATTACAAACTAAGCTTCAAAAACATCTTCCCAAGAGCCTGTAGTTGCCGATTTTGAATACTCGGTCACGCGGTTTTCAAAAAAGTTTGTGTGGTCAACCCCGTTTAGTATTTCATCAAGCCAAGGCAGGGGGTTTTTGTCAATCAAGTAGATTGGTTTTAAGCCAATTTGGCAAAGCCTCATATCAGCAATGTATCTGATGTATCTTTTTACCTCAAGCCCAGTTAGCCCCTCAACCTCGTTTGCAACATTAAAGGCAAGGTCAATAAATGCGTCCTCAAAGTGAACTATCGTTGCACAGGCTTCGTAAATGTCGCTTCTTAGCTCCTCGTGCCAGATTTCGGGGTTTTCCTCAACAAATGACCTAAAAAGGCGGATGATGGAGTTTGTGTGCAAGGTTTCGTCACGCACAGACCAAGAGACAATCTGCCCCATGCCCTTCATCTTCCCAAAGCGTTGAAAGTTCAAAAGTATAGCAAAGGTTGAAAACAACTGCACCCCCTCAGTAAAAGCACCAAAAACCGCCATGGTTTTTGCAACGCCCTCTTTGGTTTCAACCCCAAATTTATGCATATAGTCGTATTTGTCACGCATCTCCTTGTGTTTTAAAAACTCTGCATAGAGTGAGTCCGGCATGCCTAGGGTTTCAATTAAATGAGAATAGGCAGCAACATGGATTGTCTCCATATTTGAAAAAGCCGCAAGCATCATTTTAACCTCAATTGGCTGAAAGATGCGAGAATACTTTTGCATATAGCAGTCATTCACCTCAATGTCCGCCTGAGTAAAAAACCTAAAAAGCTGAGTGCAAAGCTGGCGTTCCGCCTCGGTTAGGTTGTACTTCCAGTCCTTAATGTCGTCTGCCATTGGCACCTCGTCTGGTAGCCAGTGTAGTTGTTGTTGCACCTTCCATGCGTCAAAAGCCCAAGGGTATTTAAACGGCTTGTAAATAGGAGCACATTTTAGCAAATTTGCATCCTTTTTTATGTCGCTGGACTCCGAGTTTAAAAACTCGTCAGAGTGGCGAGAGCCTTCGTATAGGTTCATTTTTTTTGCAAACATTTTTATAAAAATAAATTTTTTTAAAACAACTTATGCGTTTCAAGTATTAAGCTTGTAACAGCAACCTCCTTTAATTAAAACACAAAATGCTACTAGGCAAAGCTAAGAGCTTTGCATTTTGCTCTTGATTTTTTCAACAACATCCTGACTTGCCAAAGTGTAAGAAACCTTAATTGCATTTGCAATGCCGTATAAATCGGCACCGCCATGGCTTTTAATTGCAATTTTGTTAAGACCTAAAAACAATGCACCATTGTAGTTGTTTGGATTTATTTTATCACGCATCTTGCTAAGGCTATTTTTTGCAAATAAATAACCGATTTTTGCCATCAAAGATTCCTTAAATGCCGCCGTTACAAAGTGCTTCATTAGTCTGGCGGAGCCTTCAATGGCTTTAAGAACCACATTTCCAGTAAATCCATCCGTCACAACAACATTTACATTACCTTTGGTTACTTGGTCACCCTCAACATAACCACAAAAGTTATCTTTTAAATTAGAGGCTTTGAGCGTTTCGGCGGCTTGCTGTATTGCCTCATTGCCCTTGTTATCCTCGCTACCAACATTTATGATACCAATTTTTGGCTCTTTTATGTCAAATAAAATACTTGCAAAAACCGAGCCCATCATTGCATATTGCACCAAGTTGTCGCTGGTGTATGATAGACTAGCCCCCATGTCCAAAAATACTGAAGGCTCGTTCATAGTTGGTATAATAGTGCAAATTGCAGGTCTGTCTATGCCGTCAATAGTTTTAAAATAAAGCTTACTCATTGCCATTAAAGCACCAGTATTGCCAGATGACATACAAACATCCGCCTCGCCATCAGCAACCAAAGCTATGCAAACGGCCATTGATGTTTTTTTGTTGCGTATTACAAGAGATGGCTTGTCTGTGGATTTAACAACTTCATCGGTTTCAACAAATCTTGCACGGGACATCACCTTTTTGCAAATTTTTGCCTTAAGCTCAGCATTACCCACTAGGATATAGCTTAAGTTTTTGTCACGATTTTTTTTGTCAAAGATTCTTAGCCCATCCATAACACACTGAGGTGCTTTGTCGCCGCCCATGAGGTCAATAGCGATTCTTATTGTTTTATCATTCATAATTTACATCTTTCAAAACCTTTCAAAATTTTACTTCAATAAAAACTTGAATGTAATTTTATAGCTTACTCTTTGCTTTGCAATATTTTTTTAATAAGAAAATAACAAATAACTTACAAAAGCTTAGTTATCAGGGCATGGTAAGTAATAACTTGATTTTTTTAATTTTTCTTATACAATTGAATACCATTAAAAATTCTTAGCTTATTTGTTTATTTTGTAATAAATGTCAAAAGTCTACATTACAGGTTCCGCTGGTAGAATTGAAGCAATGTACAATCCTGCCGAAAAGGATGGAGCACCTTGCGTAATAGTGTTTCACCCTCATCCGCTTTACGGTGGAACTATGCAAAACAAGCTAACTCACGGCATGGCAAAGCAATTTGCCTTAAATGGCTTTTCGGTTTTACGGATAAATTTTAGAGGCGTTGGTAACTCGGATGGTAAGTTTGCAAACGGCTTAGGCGAGCTTGATGATGCTGGCGTAGCTCTTGATTGGCTTGAGGCACAAAATCCAAAAAGCACTCAGTTTTGGATAAGTGGATTTTCCTTTGGTGCATGGATAGGCATGCAACTTGTTATGCGTAGGCCAGAGGTTGACTTTTTTGTTGTTGCATCGCCACCAGTTAGTAGATATAATTTTAACTTTTTTATACCCTGCCCCACTCCCGGGCTTGTTATACAACCGGAAAACGATGAAATATCACTGCCCGCAAGCACCGAAAATCTTGTTTCAAAAGTTAGGCAAAACGGTAATAGCAGAATCTCTCTTGAAATGGTAGAGGGAGCGAGTCACTTTTTTCAGGGCTGCGACCAGATGCTGTTTGACTCAATAGACTCTTGCGTAAAGGAAGCATTACATGTTCGTAATCCAATGAAGGTTATAAAATATCGTAAAAGGCAAAGAAAAACCCAAACCGCTTAACAGCTTAGCAACATCAATGCACTAAATTATTCTTATAAAATAGCCGCAACGCACCCCCTTAAGTCGCTTAAACAAAGAGGGCATCTAAATTGCAAGCAAGAGTAATAAATCTAAAAACTAAATCTAAAAAACAATTACATTTTTGCCAACAAAGTGTAGTAAGTCAATCCTTGTATTGTTAGCTGTGTTTTTTCTGTTTTAAAACCTTTAAATTGCAAAAAGTTTGCAATATTAATTGTCGCCTGTTCGCTAGCAAGTAAAAATGCCACAGATTGCGGGTTTTTTGTATAAATGATATGCTTTGCAATTACAAGATTCATAGGGCATTGGTAGCTTCTAAGGTCGTATTTGCCATCAATAATTGCAATATCAATATCTTTGTCCTGCATTTGTGGCTTACAAACCACATAGATCCTTAATAGCCTGTGCCTTGTTTTGCTTAGCCATTAAAGCGGTGCCAATTAAAAATGTTTTACAGCCAGAGTTTTGGGTGATAAAATCTATGTCATCTTTTGTGTTAATTCCGCTCTCGCTTACCACAACATTTTTGCCCCCGTTACTTGCCTTGTTAAAGAGTTTGTTTGTAAGGGATATATCAGTTGTAAAGGTTTTTAAGTTGCGGTTGTTAATGCCAATTAAGCTTGTTTTTAGGTTGCTTAAGGCTATGTCAAGCTCTGCCTCGTCATGTATCTCGCACAAAACATCAAGATTGTACTCTATAGCTACGGACTCAAGCTCTTTTAACTGACTTTTATCAAGGCAGGAGGCAATGAGCAAGATGCAATCCGCCCCAATAAATTTTGCCTCAATAATTTGGTATGGGTCAATGATAAAGTCCTTGCGTAAAAGGGGCATGTTAGGTAATGCTTTTTTGATATTGCTTAGGTAAGAGTGATGACCGTGAAAAAACTTTTCATCAGTTAAAACCGAGAGGCAAGCCGCCCCGCCAGCCTGATACTGCTTTGCAATTGCAAGGTAATCAAAATTTTCACCCTTATCTATAAGCCCTGCAGATGGGGATGCTTTTTTTACCTCAGCAATAACTGCAATCTCACCAAGCTTGTGCTTGTTTTGTATGGCGGTTTTAAAGCTAGGCTTTGCAGATTGCAAAGATTTAACATTTTGTAAAAGGCTAGCGTAACTAAGGTTTGCTTTACAGTTTTTAACAAATTCTGTTTTATACTGGATAATTTGATTTAAAACGCTCATAAAGATAGGGCTTTGTTAATTAAGTTTTGCAAGTTTTTACCAGCAACATTTTCAGCAGTGGTTGGTTTTAAAGCATTTAATAAAGGTATATATTTTTTTACATCGCTAAAATCTTTGTAGCCCCCAAGGTCGTCAGTGCCAAATAAAAATCTATTGGGATATTTTTCAATAAGTTCAATCCACTTTGCATCCGGCATGCCACTTGCCATTATGTAGTTTTCGTAGACTACAAAAGATATGTCAATGTATAAATTTGAATGCTTTGCAAGCATTAAATCTAAAACATCAGTAAGGTTTTCAATAACTATGTTACGCATTATGCCAGCATGTGCCCATACAAAGGTTGTGCTAGAATGTTTTGATAGCATTGACTCAACTTTAGTTAAATAATCTGTGCCAGTTGCACCCTTAAAAGAGCGATGAGATATATTGTTGTGAAACAAAACAAACCAATTTTTACTTGCTGCAATCTCGTAAATTTCATCCATTGCTTTTGAGTTTATGCTGGAAGGGGGATTCATTTGATCGCTCATTATATCGTGATCGCCAAAAATTTCACCAAATCCAACAATCGGTAAATCTTTGTATGTTTGAATAGTTTGCAAAACTGCATCCTTAGCACTGCGGTCAAAATGCAAAAAGCCGTTAATTAAAAAATAGAACTTACTTTTTGTTTTTTTATCAAGCTTTCTATACTCTTCAAATGTTGGAATGTCGGATATAGTGTTCCAGTAAAACTTTGACTTATCATCGGTGTAATAACTTGGTCTAACATCGCTATCGTCACCCCAGTGGTTTATAAGAGGTAGAGAGTTTAAAAGTATCTTATCAACGCAATTATCACTTGCCTGATTGGCAATTAGAGCGAGACTTTGACCATTCATAGTAAAGTCCCTTGGGTGAAAATGCGAATCTTTAAAAATATACTTACATTTGGCACTAGAATTTTTAAGATTAAATCTATCATCTTTTACATTAAACTGCATTGTGCCTATGTATCCATGGCTATGAATTTGCGAAAATGCTTTTTGGTGAAATGTAAAACAAAAAATCACCAAAAGTAAGATTAAGCTTGCTTTGCAGTTTTTAACAAATTCTGTTTTATACTGGATAATTTGATTAAGTATTGTCATATCTAAAAGCAAGGGGTGGAGCCACTATCAGGCATTGTGGCACTTTTAGGTTTTTTGCGACCGTGAGTGGCGTCAGTTATTGCGGTATCGGTTGCTGCGGTAATGTGTGCATTTGTAAAATTGCTTGTTCTTTCCTCTTTAAAACCTAAAGACATTACACTTGCTAAATCTGCATTTAAAGTGCCTGAGATTAGATTGCTTTGCAAGCTGTAACACTTGTCACCTTGCCCTTGCGATTGATTTGCTTGGCTTTGATTCATAACCTTAAAGGCAAAAATATAATATTGTTAAAAATCAAGCCTTACAACTTTTTTGATAATATCAATATTTGCAAGAGCTGCAATTTCGCCGTCCCCAGCCTTTGTGGAGGTTTTGATAAAGGCAACAGCATCCTCGTTTTTGCGGTTTGAGGACAACAAGAAGTTTTCAATGTTAATCTTAGCATCGGCAAGCACGGCACCAACTTTTGCAACAACCCCGGGTTTGTCGTTGTTGTTGATGTATATCATGCTACCTTCAAGTGCGGTTTCAATTTTTACACCGTTAATTTCAACCAGCCTTTGCACTGTGCTGCTAAAAACAGAACCCTTTACATTATAGGCATCCTTTGAAGTAACGATTGATATTGAGATGAGGTTTTTGTAAAAGTCGCTCTCGTTGTTTTCGGTGGCCGAGGTGATGATTTCAATCCCTCTGTCCTTAGCTATTGCAGGGGCGTTGATGTAATTAACATCCTCAATGTGGGTTTTTAAAACACCAAGTATTGCAGCATTTACAAATGGTTTTATGGCAAAGCTTGCTACCTTGCCTGAGGTTTTAATTTCAATTTTTTGAATTTCACTCTCGTTAATCGCATTGCTAATTACTGTGCCTAGTTTTTGTGTAAGCTCTAGGTAAGGCTTTAAAACCGCAGATTCCTCCGCTGAAAGCGATGGTGCATTAAGAGCATTTTCAACCTTGCCTGTGGTTAAAAACTCCGATATTTGCTCGGCAATTTGCAAGGATACATTCTCCTGCGCTTCAAATGTTGAAGCCCCAAGGTGAGGGGTGCAAACAACATTTTCAAGCCCAAAGAGGGGGTTTTCCTTAGCTGGTTCAACGCTAAATACATCAAAACCTGCCCCGCCTACATGGCCCGATAGTATCGCCTCCCTTAAAGCAAGCTCGTCCACAAGCCCGCCCCTTGCGCAGTTGACAATAATCACGCCTTTTTTTGCTTTTGCAAGAGTGTCCTTGTTTAAGATGTTTTTTGTAGCCTCAATTAATGGGGTGTGCAGGGTTATAAAGTCGCTCACCGCCAAAAGCTCGTCAAGAGAGACTTTCTTTACTCTCATTTCCTCAGCCTTAAGTTCGGTTAGGAATGGGTCGTACACACAGACCTTCATTTTAAGCCCGTTTGCTCTGTCGGCAACTATTTTACCGATGTTGCCACAGCCTATTATGCCAAGGGTTTTGTTTGTAATTTCAATACCCATAAATTTATTTTTCTCCCACTTGCCAGCGTGTGTTGAGGCACTAGCCTGAGCAATTTGCCTTGCAGTTGCAAAAATCATAGCTATTGCATGCTCGGCGGTTGTTGTGGAGTTGCCAAATGGTGTGTTCATAACAATTATCCCTTTTTTGGAAGCAGCAGGAATGTCAATATTATCAACCCCAATACCCGCCCTGCCTAAAACCTTTACTCTGCTTGATGCCTCAATAATCTTTGGAGTAATTTTGGTTGAAGATCTCACAACGATAGCATCATAATCATCAACAATTTTTGCCCATAG
>VFQT010003805.1_pt1 | contig 13339 bp, 12 predicted proteins | sample 3512381 | NCBI WGS metagenome assembly VFQT01 (sample SAMN10412376, study PRJNA504923) | tailings metagenome | isolation source: Relicate 2 Philex TSF3 active mining site | place: Philippines: Tuba, Benguet | collected 2017-08-29 | reverse complement strand
GGCCAGTTCTGGTCGACTTATGAATCATTGGTCAAGAAAGCTCGTAAAGGAACACTGGCAGTCGAAGATTTCGCCGGCACAACCTGTTCGCTAACCAATCCCGGCACAATCGGCACTGTCCACTCCGTCCCACGCCTCGTTCAAGGACAAGGATTGATCCTTGGCGTAGGTGCTATGGATTACCCCGCGGAATTCCAAGGTGCAAGCGAAGAGACCATCGCACAATTGGCAATCTCAAAGGTCGTAACGCTCACTTCAACTTACGACCACCGAGTCATCCAGGGCGCCCAATCGGGTGACTTCCTCCGAAGAATTCACGAAATCCTCCTTGGCGCTGAAGGCTTCTATGACGAGATCTTCGCAGCGCTACGAATCCCATACGTTCCGGTTCGCTGGTACTCAGATACTGACTCCAAGGGCGAGAACGCAATAGATAAGAACACGAGCGTCCAACAATTAATCAATTCCTATCGCACCTTTGGCCACTTGATGGCAGATATCGATCCGCTGGAATATAAGCAGCGCACCCATCCGGATCTTGATGTCGTTACTCACGGGCTGACCCTCTGGGATCTCGATCGCGATTTTGCAACCGGTGGATTCGGCGGCCAGCGCTCAGCGAAACTGCGCAATATCCTCGGAACTCTTCGTGATTCATATTGTCGCTCGATTGGGATCGAATATATGTATATCGATTCGCCAGAAGAGCGGAAATGGATCCAGGACCAGGTCGAAGTTGGCTCGCCCTTCTTCCCGCGCGAAGAGCAACTCCGCATCCTTCGAAAACTCAATTCAGCAGAGGCCTTCGAATCCTTCTTGCACACTAAATTCGTCGGACAGAAACGATTCTCACTTGAAGGTGGCGAGTCGGTTATTCCATTACTTGACACGATTGCCCGGTATGCCGCAAAGGCGAAGCTCGATGAGATCTGCATCGGAATGCCACACCGCGGCCGATTGAATGTTCTGGCGAATGTCGGTGGGAAGTCCTACGGGCAAATCTTCCAAGAATTCGAGGGCCACTACCAAGAGAACTCGGTCCAAGGTTCCGGAGACGTTAAGTATCACCTCGGAACTTATGGCGACTTTGTGACTGAATCCGGTGATAAGACCAAGATCTACCTTGCCGCCAATCCTTCTCACCTCGAAGCGGTCAATCCGGTTCTCGAAGGAATCGTCCGCGCAAAGCAGGATAAGAAGAATGTGAAGAACGCTTTCTCCGTGCTTCCAGTTCTAATCCACGGAGATGCGGCCTTTGCCGGCCAGGGCGTGGTCGCCGAAACCTTGAATATGTCACAACTTCGCGGATATCGAACTGGTGGAACGATTCACATAATCATCAACAATCAAGTTGGCTTCACCACATCGCCAGAATCAGCTCGTTCATCGCGATACTCAACTGATGTTGCGAAGATGATTCAGGCGCCGGTTTTCCATGTGAATGGCGATGATCCCGAGGCTTGCGTTCGCGTCGCTCGAGTTGCTTTTGAATACCGCCAGACATTCAATAAAGATGTCGTAATCGATATGGTCTGTTATCGCCGTCGAGGCCATAACGAAGGCGATGAACCAAGTTTCACTCAGCCACGGATGTATAAGTTGATTGATGCAAAGCGAACCACCCGAGTTCTCTACGCGGAAGCCCTAGTAGGGCGCGGTGACATAACTCAAGAAGAAGCAGATGCGATTGCCATTGAATTCCAAACTCAACTAGAGGGCATCTTCGCCTCAGTTCACGACAAGTTGCCAGAGAAACCACTATTCGATCGACTCGAAGAGGCCGATCCGCGTCAGACAAATACCGCAATCAGTGAGGAGGTTGCCCGAAAGGTAGCCGCAACCCAGATTGCTGTCCCAGATAATTTCAAGGTACATCCGAAGCTGTTGCCACAATTGCAGCGTCGCGTAACGATGCTTGACGATGGAACAATCGATTGGTCTGGCGGCGAATTGCTCGCCTTTGGCTCTCTATTGCTCGAAGGGCACCCGATCAGAATCGCCGGCCAAGATGTTGGTCGCGGCACTTTCTCCAATCGTCATGCGGTTATCCGTGATCACAACGATGGCAGTGAATGGATTCCGCTACGCGCGCTGATTGGAAGTGAGAATCAATTCTTCGTAGTTGATTCACTACTCTCGGAATACGCGGCCATGGGCTTCGAATATGGCTACTCCTTGGAGCGATCCAATGCACTAGTCCTCTGGGAGGCTCAATTCGGTGATTTCGCCAATGGCGCCCAGACCATCGTCGACGAATTCATCTCTTCGGCGTTGCAGAAGTGGGGCGAACGCTCCTCGGTAGTTCTACTTCTACCCCATGGCTATGAGGGACAGGGTCCAGATCACTCCTCTGCTCGCATCGAACGCTTCCTTACTCTCTGCGCCGAAAACAACATGACGATTGCCCAGCCATCCTCGGCTGCTTCCTATTTCCATCTTCTCCGTTGGCAGGTCAAGAATCCGGCACGTAAGCCGCTTGTTGTATTTGAGCCGAAGTCAATGCTTCGCTTGAAGGCTGCTGCATCCACTCTCAAGGATGTAACAACCGGCACCTTCCGACCCTTTATAAGTGACCCTGAAGCCAACAATGCGAATCGCTTGATTCTCTGTAGTGGAAAGATCTATTGGGAGCTTCTGGCCGAACGCGCACGTCTTGGCGATCAAGGCACAGCAATCGCGCGCGTTGAACAGTTATATCCACTTCCAGTGGAAGAGATTCTCGCCGAGATGGGTAAACATCCAAACGCCACCGTTCTCTGGGTCCAAGATGAACCAGCAAATCAAGGTCCGTGGCCATTCTTCTGGGCAAATATCCATGGCGAATTAGGTGGCAGAGAAGTCCGACGCGTTTCGCGACGCGCGACAGCGAGCCCGGCGACCGGAAGTATCCACGTGCATGAAGAAGAACAGAAAGCGTTAATCGCCGAGGCATTCTCTCGCTAGCAATCTAACGTCGAATAGCTCAACGAGCGCGCTTTACCCTAAATAGAACGCGCCCTCTCACTTCATGCGCACCGATGTAACCCCAAGTTCGTGAGTCTTGCATTCGCTCCTGAGCAGATGGATCGCGATTATCTCCCTCTACCCAATAAGCACCGCCATGGGATTTCTCAATCCGTTTAACATAGAAGATCCCTGGAATCTCATCACGTTCCACAAGAACCGTCATTGCGAGGGGAAGGTTTTCTCTTCGCTCGCGAAATAGTCGGACCAGAACCACGTCGCCATCTTCATAAGTGGGCGACATCGAGATTCCGCTGACCTCAGCGAAGCGAAAGGGCCAAATCCCCCTCAGGGCGCGGAAATTTCCCATGGCCGGTAGTCTTCCACTCAAATCTGTAGTGGATGAACTACGAAGCGAGGTAACTATGTTGAAGATTTACGCACATTGCGATCTACCCTGCGGCGTCTACGACCCCGCTCAAGCGAAGATCGAAGCTCTCTCCGTTAAGGCCTGCATGGAGAAATATGCCGCCTCTAGCGATCCTGATTTCAAGTCACGCTCCGTCGCAATCAAAGAGGAGCGCTCCCACCAAGTTAAGGAGCATCTCTGGGTGCTCTGGACTGATTACTTCAAGCCAAATCACTTCGAGGCATATCCTCAACTTCATGGTCTATTCAATGAAGCGACCAAGCTAGCCGGCGCGGCAGGCACAAAGGGCACCAATGATGTTGCGGTCGCCGATAAGTTGATTTCGAAGATCGATGAGATAGCTGAGATCTTCTGGGCAACGAAGAAGTAGTTAACTAGAGTCTGGGTTATCTGGAGTCTGGGTTATCCGAGAGGAGTGTCGCTTCACTCTTCTGAGTCATTATTGATAGAGCGGCGGCTCGCGCAAGGAACGAGACTCGTTCCACAATGGTTCTACGCATCATTGATGCAGCAACCAAGCGCGGGCCGTCATGTATTTCACAGGCAAATGTAAGAGAGCCATTCTCAAAAGCAATACAGGTTGCAGAACCTTGAACTTCTAAACCAATCGCCACTGGATGTAACACCTCAATATCGATATCGCTAAGTACCGTCGATTCAGCATTCTCGAGGAACTCTGCAAGCGCGGAATTCGCGGCGCTTTCCATCAGAGTGAGAAGAAAACTAGCCGAGAGAATCGGCATATCACCACTGCCATGAGCCAATGCGGTATCGCCCGGTCGGACCATCATCTGGGAAATCCCAACCGCGCCGATCAAATTATCGCTCTGCATCAGGTTTAATCTAATGGGCCAGCTGGCCAATAACGAGCAACTGCCACCGAGTCTTCCAACATCAATCACTGCCAAGTGGGGCCAGGTGGGCGGCGATTAGAAGTTGAGGTATCTTTACTTAGATGGAAGCCACTCACTCCAACAGTGCACACTCCAACAGCGCACACCTCAAGAGTTGGTACCCGATAATCGCAGCAATCTTCTGCTCCCTGCTATTGATCTCGAATATTGGAGCCACCAAATTCATTGATTTCGGACCGATAAAGACTGATGGCGGAGCATTCCTATTCCCACTTACCTATATCTTGGGCGATATCCTCACGGAGATCTTTGGTTTCAAAGCTGCTAGGCGAGTTATCTACACCGGCTTTGCTATCGGGATCCTTGCCGGCTTCACATTCTGGCTCGTCCAAATCTCACCTGCGGCAGATGGTTGGGAGAATCAAGCTGCCTTCGAATCCATCCTCGGATTCGTCCCACAGATAGTCGCTGCCAGCGTCATCGCATTTCTCCTTGGGCAGTTATCCAACTCCTTCACTCTCTCCTGGCTTAAAGAGCGGACCAAAGGTAAACAACTGGGCGCGCGCCTAATCGGCTCTACAGTCGTCGGCGAGTTCGTAGACACCTTGGTATTCACCTTGATTGCTTCATTAGGGCGTTTGAATTTCGAGGAGTTCTTGAACTATCTAGCGACCGGCTATCTCTATAAGACCCTCTTTGAAGTGGCGCTGTTACCAATCACTTACCGAGTTATCAAGATAGTAAAGCGGCACGAAGCAGGAATCGCCAGCAACTGAGTAGTCGATTACTGGAGCGGGTAGTCGCGTCGAATCTCCTGGGAGGTCTCGATCTCAATCTGCGTTTCACCATCGATTGTGATCTCGGTGCGGCGATATTGCGTGATGATCTCGGTGAATCCAGCCATCTGGGCAAATTGAAGTTGGTGAAGCTGATGGGCGACGCGCTCTTGAAGGGTCTGCGGCGCAACTTCGCAGCAGGATCGGGTCAATAGCGCCCGCATCAAATTCACGGTCCGCCGTTCGATTTCGAATCGATTCTGACAATCCAGGCAGCCTTGTAGGTGGAAAGCAATCTCATTAAATGTTGCAGAATCTTCAATCTCATTATCGATGAAGAGGATCAGCGACTCTTGACATTGGTCGCAACTAAAGGCGCTCATGCTCCCCCCTTCACATATCCCAGTTCCCGGGCATACTCGGTCAACTTCTCTCGGAGCTGTTTTCTTCCCCGATGGAGGCGCGACATGACAGTTCCAGCCGGGACCCCGACGATTTCTGCAATCTCCTTATAGGAGAAGCCCTCCACATCTGCCAGGTAGACGGCGATTCGAAACTCCTCAGGGATTTCATGAAGCGCCCGCTTGATATCACTATCCGGGAGGCTCTCAAGCGCCAGATCCTCAGCGGACTTACCTTGATCGCTGGTGTGAGAGGCAGCGCTCGCCAATTGCCAATCTTCTACCTCCGAATCAGAGGTCTGCGGCCTGCGCTGATCTTTTCGGTAAGTGTTTATAAAGGTCGTAGTGAGAACTCGATAAAGCCATGCTTTGAGATTTGTACCTGGCTCAAATTGATGAAATGAGGTGTAAGCCTTTGCGTAAGTATCTTGCACCAAGTCCTGTGCATCATCCGGGTTTCGGGTGTAGCGAAGAGCTGCTGCATAAAGCTGGTTCATATACTGGAGGGCATCGCGCTCGAATCTCTTAGCCCGAGCAGCGGCGGACTCTTTCTCGCGATCGACGCGCACCAACTCTCCAGCTTTACTGGAGTCAGCCTTAGAGAGTTCCTTTGCCATTAGCGCAAGGCTATCGTGCGTCGCTGACTAGGCGCATTTCCACACAAATTCCGAGCCAAGGCTTAATCAGAATAGCGTCTGCGGGTCGCCAAGTTCTATCGCTTCGATCAACTCCGCGCCATTGTTCTTAATGGAATTAACCAACGGTCGGACCGGCCAGAACCTCAGACCGGCCGTCGGATTTGGAACGCGCATCAACTGACGAAGTTCCTCGATCTCTTGTTGGCTCGGATTGAGCCACTCATCCCAACGCTCTCTGGGAAGGATGACGGGCATTCGATTATGTATCTTTGCCAAATCCCCAGTTGCATCTTGGGTGATGATGGCTGCACTCTTTCTATTCACTCCCTCCGGCGATGTCCAGAGATCATGTATCCCAGCGAATGCGAGCAGATGTGAATCCGCTCGCGAGATATAGAAAGGCTGCTTACTCGGATAATCACCGAGAGCAGTAGCCCACTCGTAATAGCCGGAGGCTGGAATCAAACAGCGTCGGCTCCGAAATGCGCTCCGGAAAGTCGGTTTCTCATGGACTGTCTCGGAACGAGCATTTATTGCTTGTGATTGGGAGCGATAAGCATCATCGCCATTCTTACTCCAAGGCGCGATCAGGCCCCAACTCGCGATCTCCATCTGACGCTCTGATTTTATTATGTAAATATCTTGGGTCGGTTTGATATTCCAGTCATACGGGAGTGTGCGATTGGGTTCGGCAGTCGTAGAGAACTCTTCTGCGATATCGGTGAGCATCGCTGAGAGGGCGAATCTTCCGCACATCCTCCTAATCTAGGTCCGATGGCTAGAATCGACCAATGCGGCCGCGTAACGAAGATCGCCACTGATTGAACATGGCTAAATCTACGGAACTCTGGCGCGCACCATTCCGAGGTCGCAATCCAATCAATTCAATCGTCACTATTCCTGGATCCAAATCAGTAACTAATCGGGCGCTAATCCTTGCTGCCCTATCTGATTCGCCTTCGATTTTGCGCCGCCCACTAATCTCTCGCGATACCGAGTTGATGATCAAGGGTCTTCGCGCACTCGGCGTCGGGATAGAACTAGATGGCGAGCTACTTCACATCAAGCCAGCACCGCTATTTGGTCCAGCTTCGATTGATGTCGGAAATGCTGGAACGGTCATGCGCTTTATGCTCCCAGTCGCCGCACTAGCAACTGGGTTGATCAACTTTGATGGCGACCCGCGCTCTCACGAACGGCCATTAGCTCCGTTGATCAAAGCGCTAGAGGATCTAGGCGTCCTAATAGATCACCATGCTCGCTACGCACTCCCTTTGACAATCAATGGCGATGGTCGGATATCTGGCGGTGAAGTCGAAGTCGATGCCAGCTCCTCAAGTCAATTCTTATCTGCATTACTTCTTGCCGGAGCGAAGATGACAAATGGTTTGTCAGTCCGTCATTCCGGCGCAAATCTTCCTTCGCAGCCCCATATCGATATGACAATCGCAATGCTCCGTCGATTCGGTGCAGATGTCGATAGCTCGCAAGCTGGACGTTGGAAAGTAGCGAACGGAAAACTTTCCGGAGCGGATATCGTGATTGAACCTGATCTATCTAATGCCGCGCCATTCATGGCGATGGCGCTACTTTGCGGTGGTGAATTGATAATCCGTGATTGGCCTAAGGAGACGACCCAACCCGGCGATCGCCTCCGGGATATCTTCACGCAGATGGGCGGTTCGATGGAATTTGTGCCCGAAGGTTTGAAGATAACCGGAACCGGAGAAGTTCTCGGCATCGAAATTGATCTCCATGATGAAGGTGAATTGACTCCTTCAATCGCAGCAGTCGCAGCGCTTGCGCAAACTCCCTCCTATCTGCGCGGCATCGGTCACCTTCGACTACATGAGACCGATCGGCTCGCCGCGCTAAACCGCGAGTTGAGCGGGTTGGGTTGTGAAGTAATCGAAGAAGCAGATGCGCTTCGGATAATTCCTCAGCCGCTACATGGAGCCACGTTCCATAGCTATGAGGATCATCGCCTGGCTACCGCTGGTGCGATCATCGGATTACAGATCCCTGATGTTCTCGTCGAAGATATTGCGACCACTCGAAAGACGCTGCCGGATTTTCCTGGACTATGGAGCGAGATTCTCGATAAATGACGCCCCGTAGGTACGACGAGAGCGATGTCCGAATCCGTCCATCCCGCTCCAATCCGCGACGGAGCAAGGACCGACCAGATTATTCAACTGCGCCTACAGCATTTGTGACGACCGTTGATCGTGGCCGAATCACCTGCCTAACCGATAGTGGAGTAGTCGTTACCGCTATGAAGGCCCGGGAACTTGGCAAGAATTCAGTTGTAGTCGGAGATCGAATCAGGTTAAGCGGTGATGTGACTGGCGCTGACGGAACGCTCGCACGCGCCGTTGAAGTTATGCCTCGGAAGAACCAACTCTCGCGCACGGTAGATGATGTCGGCGCTTTCGAGAAGGTGTTGGTTTCCAATATCGATCAGATGGTAATCGTGGTCGCCGCCGCCAATCCCGAACCACGTCACGGCTTCATCGATCGCTGCCTGGCCGTCGCATTCGACCAAGGAATCAAGCCAATACTGGTTGTTACAAAATGCGATCTAGCTGATCCAGCTGATTTCATCGAGACCTATCGAGACTTGAAGTTCGAGACGATTACAAGTTCGATTCCAAAGAACAGTACCGAAAAGAGCGAAGCAGTGGTTAGGTTGCTCGGACTCCTTGATGGGAAGGTAGCGGTTCTTATCGGCCACTCAGGGGTCGGCAAATCGACTCTCTTCAATAGATTGCTTGGCACCGAGGCGCGCGCAACCGGTTCGGTAAATGATGCAACCGGAAGAGGGCGTCACACTTCATCGAGCGCCCATGCCTTCGCACTTGCAAACGGTTGGCTGATTGATACCCCAGGTGTTCGCTCCTTCGGCTTAGAACATATAGATCGAAATCGAGTCATTAGTTCCTTCGCCGATCTTGCCGAAGCAATCGAATCTTGCCCCAAGAACTGCTCGCATAACGAGCCTAATTGTGGCTTGAATCGCTTGGGCGGTGAAGAATCTCATGCCCGGGTAGAGAGCCTCCGGCGCTTGCTAAATTCAAGCATGAGCTATTCCCAAAACGATTAGTTATTTTCCTCACAAAGCAACGATCTGCCTTAGCGCGATAACCTTAGCCATTATGAATTCGCAGCTCCGATATCCCGGTGATCTAAGTGGTGATATTGAACTACTCAAGTTACTAGCTGATGAGAGCGATGCAATCTCGATGGATCGCTACAACGCTCAAGATCTAGAGATTGAAACCAAACCCGATCTGACTCCGGTCACCGATGCAGATCGCGCGGTAGAAGCGAAGATTCGCGAGATTCTCGCTAAGGAACGAAACCATGATCTGATTGTCGGTGAAGAATTTGGACGACCAGATTCGATCGCACCCAATTCCAGGTACTGGGTTATTGATCCGATTGATGGAACGAAGAATTTTCTCCGCGGCGTTCCCATATGGGCGACCCTGATTGCAATCGTGCATCGCGATGAAACTGGAGATGACCGCGTTATCGCAGGGATGGTTAGCGCACCTGCCCTCTTCCGTCGTTGGTGCGCCGCGGCCGGCTTTGGCGCATTCACCGAAGTAAATGGTGGCCCAGCTGTTCAGATACATGTATCCAAGGTCGCAGAGTTGGCCGATGCCTCACTCTCCTTCTCAGATCTCACTGGTTGGGGTGAGCGGAAGAGTTCCCTCTTATCTATCTTGGATCGCGTTTGGCGAGTCCGAGGTATCGGCGATTTCTGGTCCCATATGTTGGTTGCTGAAGGAGCGGTCGAGATCGCTCCCGAACCATCATTGGCGCTCTGGGATATGGCGGCGAATTCGATAATCGTCGAGGAAGCTGGCGGCATCTTCAGTGATCTAACCGGAGTAGTTGGACCTTTCGGCAAGAGTGGCGTATCGACTAATCGCGCGCTGCATCAACGTTTTATCGAGGAGATTCGCGGTTAATATGAACTTGGAGCAGATAGACCTATCGATCAATGGAATGACCTGTTCATCTTGCGTCGCTACAGTGGAACGAGCGTTGAACAAGGTGCCTGGCGCACAGGCAACCGTGAATCTAGCCACGGAGAGCGCTCATGTGATGGTTCCGAATGGCACCACTACCAAGGTCTTGCTCGATGCAGTCAAGTCTGCCGGCTATTCTGCAAAGTTGCGTAGTGATGAAAGTGAGAGTTTTTCGAACACGCGAAATCTTGGTTGGCGATTGATTTTGGCGATAATCCTTACGATTCCGGTAATCACAATCTCGATGTGGCACTCGATTCATTATCGGGTAGATGAGTTGATTCTCGATCAATTGGAACGCTTCGGAATCCCAGCACCGCTCTATTCACCTTGGGGTTGGTTGGCAATCGCACTGAGCGCGCCTGTAGTCCTACTTCTTGCTTGGCCAATCCATCGAGCGGCCCTTCGCAACCTCCTCCATCCAACTATGGATAATTTGATATCGCTCGGTTCGCTCACCGCATTGACTTGGTCTATCTATGCCAACTCCACAGGCGTCGGCGATATCTACGCCGAAGTCGCAGCTGCCGTCGTCACCTTCATAATGTTTGGTAGATATCTTGAATCGATTGCTAAACGGCGAGCGGGTTCTGCGCTAGCTCAACTCCTCTCACTTCATCCAAAGGAAGTGACAATCTTGCGCGGTGGTGAGGAAGTTCGCGCACCAATCGCGAATCTTCAGATCGGCGATCACTGTGTCGTTAGACCAGGCGAGCGTTTCCCAACTGATGGCGTAGTGCTGGAGGGTATAAGTTCAGTTGATAATTCGCTCCTTACCGGTGAATCTTTACCGATAGAAGTCGCCGTGGGATCAAACGTCTCTGCTGGCGCTATAAATCAGGGCGGCCGATTGATCATCGAAGCTCGACGCGTGGGTTCTGATACTGAACTATCACGGATAACCAAGATGGTTCTTGCGGCTCAAGCTGAGAAAGCGCCGATTCAACGATTGGCCGATCGCATCAGTGGAATCTTCGTACCACTGGTCTTACTGCTTGCCGTGATAACACTTTCTACCTGGCTTGCTCTAGGTAATGCAATCTCGCCATCAATCTCGGCTGCAGTGGCTTTACTGGTTATCGCCTGTCCGTGCGCCCTTGGCCTAGCTACGCCGGTTGCGCTCTTGGTCGCTTCAGGGAAAGGTGCGAGCAACGGAATCATCCTTCGTCGAGCAGCGACGCTGGAGACTGCAACAAAGATCGACACTGTTGTCCTTGATAAGACTGGAACTCTTACTACCGGTGTTATGCAGCTCCAATCCTCCGTCGTAGCCCAAAGTAGGGCGATCTCTATCAATCTCTTGGAGATTGAGATGGCGGTTCATGCGGTCACGCGGGAGAGCAATCATCCAGTTGCGCAAGCGATTGCCAACTCGCTAAATCAGCGAGGCGTGGCTCGCAAGCCGCTCTCGGATTATCTTGAGACTCCCGGACAAGGAGTGGCGGCAAGAGTCGAACTAGGTGGCCGACAAATCCCAGTACTAATCGGGACTCCCGAGTCGATTCGCCGTGCAACAGTTGAACTGCCAATCGAATTAGAGAGAGCCGTCTCAGGCGCCAGGGAGCGAGGAAATTCGATCTCGCTGGTCGCAATAGATGGCATCGCAGTGTTGGCATATGAAGTCGGCGACACAATTCGCGAAGATAGCGCAGCTGCAATCACGGCTTTCCAAAATAGAGGTATCGAAGTCTGGCTGGTCACAGGAGATAATGAGTTATCGGCAAATCGCGTCGCAACTGCCGTTGGAATCCCATCAATTCATGTAATTGCTCATGCAACGCCAGAGGCGAAGATTTCTAAGGTTGAAGAGCTTCGAAGTGCAGGAAGACGCGTATTGATGATAGGTGATGGCGTGAATGATGCCGCGGCCCTGAGCGCAGCTGATTTGAGTATGGCGATGGGTACCGGTACCGATACCGCGATCGCAAGTGCAGATATAACACTAATTCGCAGCACTTTGATTGCAGCGCTCGATGCGTTATCGCTTTCTAAGAGTACGCTCAGGATTATCCGGGCGAACCTCGGCTGGGCTTTCATTTACAACGTAATCGGAATGCCAATCGCAGCGATTGGCGCTTTGAGTCCGATGTATGCCGGAGGCGCAATGGCGCTATCGAGCCTTTTCGTAGTACTGAACTCGCTCAGGTTAAATCGCACCGCTACCCTCGCCCGGTGAATATAACCACTTCGATCTGGCTTTTAACTGTCGCTCTGATTCTGGGTCTACTTCTCTTCGACCTACTCGCGTCCACGCGTAAACCACATGATGTCTCTTTCAAGGAAGCGGCATTCTGGTCGGTCTTCTACATTGGAGTTGCGGTCATCTTCGGCGCCTGGGTCTGGGCCGAATATGGAAATCAATTCGGCAAAGAGTATTTCGCGGCTTACATAGTCGAGAAGTCGTTATCGATGGATAATCTCTTCGTCTTCTTGATTATCCTCACCAACTTCGCGGTTCCATCCATCTATCACCAGCGCGTTCTGATGGTGGGGATCGTATTGGCGCTGGTTATGCGTGCCATATTCATCGCTCTCGGTGCCGCAGCCCTTCAAGCCTTCTCCTTCACCTTCGTGATTTTCGGCCTGATTCTTCTCTGGACTGGTATCAAACTCGGTCAGCATTGGGATGAAGATCCTGACCCTAATGACAATCCAATCGTTCGCTTTGCGCAGAAGCGGATTCCGTTCACGAAGGATTACCACGGAACCAAACTCTTCATCGTCGAAAATGGCAAGCGACTTGCAACACCATTGCTCCTCGTAATGATCGCGATTGGTGCTACCGATCTCCTATTCGCTCTAGATTCCATCCCAGCGACTTTCGGAGTTACCCAAGAGCCATTCCTGGTATTTGCTGCTAATGCCTTCGCCCTTCTCGGCCTACGTGCGCTTTATTTCTTGATCAAGAATCTGGTCAATAAGTTGATCTATCTATCGCTCGGCCTTGCTGTCATCTTGGTATTCATCGGCATCAAGTTGATTATGGTCTGGGCTCACGAGGAATGGGCCAGCGTTCCAAAGGTATCCACCAATACTTCGCTGATAGTTATTGCAGCGATTCTCGGTATCTCAACGATCGCCAGCTTGATCAAGTCGAAGAAGGATCCAGAAGCGCGCGGCCATGCTGGGCGAATGTCTGACCCGAAAAAGAAGAAAGCGCCCTAATCGGGCGCCTTCTCTAGTAGCGGGGGCAGGATTTGAACCTACGACCTCTGGGTTATGAGCCCAGCGAGCTACCGAGCTGCTCCACCCCGCGTCGG
>VFQT010003803.1_pt1 | contig 13346 bp, 10 predicted proteins | sample 3512381 | NCBI WGS metagenome assembly VFQT01 (sample SAMN10412376, study PRJNA504923) | tailings metagenome | isolation source: Relicate 2 Philex TSF3 active mining site | place: Philippines: Tuba, Benguet | collected 2017-08-29 | reverse complement strand
GTGCATTTACATGAGCTCGCACGCCACACCGCCTTCGCCCCTGGTCATGCACCGAACACGCGCATCCTCAGTCACCGTGAACACGACGTAGCCCGCCTAGTGGCCCATGGCTATACCAACAAACACATCGCCTATACACTCGGCATCAGTGCTCATACCGTCAAACAACACGTATCGAGTGTGATGCGCAAATGTCGCATCCACAAACGCAAAGATTTGGCACAGTTCATCAAAAAAGTCGGCTGGGCATAATGCCCAGCCGACTCATCGCCCGCGCATGGCGTACTACAACACGAATTCACGCAACCAGGCATTGACGAATTTGGCGTGAGGATCCAGATGCTCACGCAGGCGCAAGAAGTCGCCCATGCGCGGGAAGGTCGGTCGAGCATCCATGGTGTACAATTTGCCCCAATGTGGACGTACCGCAAATGGTGCGAGTGCGGCTTCAATGTGCGGCAACACCTGACGAACTTCTGACCAACGCCGCTGCCAGGTAAAGTGAATGGCCACACTATCACGCTCGTAATGCCCACTCATCCACAGGGTATCAGCCGCAATCGTGCGAATCTCGCTGACATGCAATAGTGGTGCAATCTGCGCACGCAGTGCATTGATTGCCTGCATGGCAGCTGGTGCATCTTGACGAGCCACATAGTATTCGGTCTGGAGTTCGTCACCATTGCTGGGAGTGAAATCAAGGCGGAAGTGGGGCATGCGCTCGTGCCACGAGCCGACTACGCCCATTTGTGCCGTACACGGCTCAGCCGACAACGCTTCAATTGGGTGCACATTACGCGTGGCCTTGGCACCACCGTACCACATATCGGGCATATGCGTAATCTCATCTGCCACACTTTTGCGCCAGACCTGATCAATGGTATCACCTTGCCAGGTCGTGAACATGCTCACACTGTAGCTACTACTCATGATGGCATCGAACTCTTGGACTGCCGTCGCAAACGGCAGATGCTGATACAGGTCTTGACGCATCATAAACGACGGCACGAGTTGCAATGTCACATGTGTGACGACCCCCAATGCCCCCAGACTGATAACCACCCCGTCGAAATCATCGCCCAGTGTCGCACGATCCCACTCGACCACGTCGCCACTTGCAGTCACCACCGTCATACCAATCACGGCAGTCGCCAGGTTACCGTGGCGCACACCTGAGCCATGCGTACCGGTCATGACCGTGCCTGCCAGCGAAATATGTGGCAACGATGCCATGTTGTGCAACGCCCAGCGTGTTGGAGCCAAAAATGACGCCAACTCTCCGTAGCGCATACCAGCTGGCGCACGCACTACACCACGCGTGTCGTCGAGTTCGGGGATCCCCTGCAACGCATCGAGCACGACTACATCGCCGTCGCTGTCTGCAATGTGATGGAACGAATGCGCCGACCCAAGGGCTTTGCAGTGCCGGCTTGTTGCCACGATATGTTGAAGCTCTGCAACGGTGGTCGGATGGTGGATATGGGGTGCAGTGAAGGTGTGATGCCCGCTCCAGTTTTGCCGCATCATACTGAATTCCTCTCACAAACAAGTACAACGATGAACGCCACTAGTATACCGTACCACACTGACACTTTCGGCCAATATACGGTCAAAATCAGTATAATGGTGGGGTAGTTGTTTTCACTGCAGTCTCACTGTGTAGTGATATAGCAAGGAATACTCATGTCAGAACGTCCTAGTAAACACGTATTCGTGCCAATAATAGCATTCATTATCGGAATTATCTTCATGAACGCTTGGGTTACTGATGATGCATCAATAACCTTACGCACGATTTATCACTTTATTAATGGATTTGGTCCGAATTTCAACGCTGACATCAGAGTACAATCGTACACACACCCTCTGTGGATGCTACTACTATCACTCGTAATCAGTATCACTCAAGAGTATTATTTCACAACTATTGTTGTGTCGCTAGCTTGTACTGCAATCACGCTTTTGTTGATGACTCGTCTCACAGACACGACTCAAACGTTAACTGTCATCGGCACTCTCGGTCTTCTTTCCCTCTCCAAAAGCTTTGTTGAATACAGCACATCAGGACTAGAAAATCCCCTTGGGCATCTCCTCGTTGTGGCGTTGTGTGTAGTAATTTATCAACGTGATAGCATTGTGCGCCCGATGCGCTGGGTCGGGATATTGTTAGCAGGAATCGTTCTCAACCGCCAAGACTACATTTTGCTCGTAGCGCCACTCGTGTTTTTTTCTACCGTTGTCTGGCAAACACGCACATCACGGTTATGGATGCCAGATATCAATGCAACCCTTCACAATCTTCGTGAAATGAGCATCGGTCTTGTACCACTCGTGTTGTGGTTTGGTTTCTCTACGTTCTACTATGGCTCACCCTTGCCAAACACGGCATATGCAAAACTGAATACATTTATCGACCGTAGGGAGCTTTTTGCACAAGGATTGCTCTACCTATTAAGTTCTATACAGGCTGACCCACTTGTGCTCGGCATGATAGTTATGGCGACGATTGTCGCTTACCAAAGTCGCCTCCCCATGGCAATGTTGGTTACTGCTGGTATTTTTTTATATGGAGCGTATATTATCCGTATTGGCGGTGACTTCATGGTCGGGCGCTTTTTGAGTGGAGTTATGGTGCTTTCGACTGCGATAATTATTATCAGCAAACCAAAACCTATACAGTTTTGGAGCATAGTCAGCCCATTGCTGCTGATTGGATTATTCAACCCGTTCAATCCTTGGTTTACACCCATAAACATGCCTACAACTGAGGTGAAACAACACCCAAGCGGCATTGTCGATGAGCGGAGTTGGTATTCCAAACCGTATGCAGCATCAGTAGCACTGCTGAACTTAACTCGATATGGGGTGCTCAATCCGTATATTTATATCAATGGCTCAACAGCGCAAGTCTACAAGCCGCGGGAATCAGAGTACTATCTCAACTGTGATTGCACTGGCACAATGGGGATTGCACTAGGCCCTGATGCAGTACTCATTGACAACTATGCTCTGTTTGATCCACTCATCGCTCGCTTGCCGGCAATCTACGATCCATATTGGCGCATCGGTCACTTCCGACGTTCCATTCCCATCGGCTACATGGAGAGCCTGCAGAGCGGCCGCAACCAGATTGCCGACCCCGGTGTAGCCGCTTTGTACGACGCACTGCACATCATCACCCAAGGGCCGCTCTGGAGTACAGAACGTCTCGAAACAATCTTCCGCCTCAATACAGGGCAATATAATCACTTGATTTCTACCTTCCACTATCGCTTTCCTAATGCAGTGCATATGGATCTTGATGAGGTTGCCTACATAAACGCAAAGAACCCAGTTTCAATTGGACTTGGTGGACTCGTCATTCATGTCAAGGAACCCAACACACAAGCCACACTGGTCATTACACATCAAAGTGATATCAGCTTAAAAGCTGTGTTTTATAAAGACACACAACAAGTTGCAACAGTTCCACTTCCAAAAAGAACAGTAGATCCCACATTCATCACGAGCTCCATTGAACTACCTGATTACATTCGCCAAAGTGGCTATGATGCAATTCATGTATTAATTGACCGTGATTATAAATACCCTGACTCACCCATACTGTCATCGAGTATCGGTCGAGTCGTTCTACAAGATCAGCCAAACATACCCTCAATAGCCAATGCGACTCTTGAATATGCAAGCGACTACGCACAACCAGCAAATGTTTCTCTCCAACTTAGTTGGAAAGCCCAAACAGTTGTACCGACGCATCATGAAGTTGCTCTTACACAAAACGGGCAAATTATAAAGGTCATCCCCAATCAAGTCATTGACGGTTCAACCATTTGGAGCACCGACATTGTCTTGGTCGCGGGACTCAACCGCTTCGCCATCATCGCAACCAGTAATGACATTCCCATTGCCGCACCTGGTATCGGCGCATTCACCGTGACACCCACTATGGCCACCGCATCAGCCCTTGACGTCGACCCGGCATCACTTCCCATCGCACTGGGCACTGGCTGGTACGACCAAGATGCACAGTGGTCAGTCGTACAAGCCGACATCCTCACTCGCTGGTATCGACTCAACCTCGCCACACGCGGACGCTGGGCGCAATCCCCGCAGTTCGACGTATTTGCGATGCAACCCGGCACCCATACACTGACGATCAATGTGGCACAACTTGTCCAACCCCAAGGGCTCGTCACTTCAGCTCCCATCGAGCTCATCGTCAACGGCCAAACACAGCCAATTACCCTGCAAGTGGGCAACAATCAGCTGTCCATTCCCTTGCAAGCAGGGATGAACACCGTCCATCTCCGTGCCACTGCACCGAGCCAAGACCTTGCCACGCTCATCCCGGGCTCCAACGATCCGCGCATGGTCGACATGCGCATCGCGACACTTTCGGTACAGCCGATAATTCCATAGCAACTAGTCACGTACATGCTCATCATCTAGATGATGAGCATGTACGACAAGGAACACCGATTATGCAACGCATGGGAGTCGATACTGGTGGCACATTTACGGATTTTGTGATGCTTGATCAAGGGGAACTCCGGATTGCCAAACGTCTGAGTACTCCGCACAACCCGGCTGAGGCTTTACTCGCCGAAATCCAAGTACATCCTCCACCTGCAGTACTCATTCATGGGACGACTGTGGCCACCAATGCCCTGCTCGAGCGGCGTGGCAGTCGCACTGCGCTGATTACCACACAGGGCTTCCGCGATGTGCTGGCTATTGGGCGTGGGGATCGGCCATCACTCTACAACATTGCCCAGACCCGCCCCGATCCACTTGTGCCACATCACCTCTGCCTCGAGGTCGACGAACGCACGACGTATGATCGTCAAGTCATCCGACCCCTCAGCGACGAAAACGTACAACAGCTCATCCCCATCCTCGAGGAGGCTGGCATCGAGTCCATCGCCGTGTGTTTGCTACACGCCTACGCCAATCCCGAGCACGAATTACGCATAGGCCGCATCCTGGCGGCCCACCGTCCCGATTGGCATATTTCGTTGTCACACCAGATTGTCACCGAAGCGCGCGAATACGAACGCACCAGCACCGCCGTCGTCAACGCCTATGTGGCACCCATGATGGCCCGCTATCTCACCTATTTGTCAGACCAACTCCCCCGTGCCACTCGCCTCCGCATCATGGCGTCCGACGGCGGCAGCATGGGAGTCTACAACGCACAAACCCTGCCTGCCCGCACCACACTATCTGGCCCAGCTGGTGGCATCGTAGGGGCCTTCGCCGTCGCCAGCCAAGTCGGTCAACAGCACATCATCACCTTCGACATGGGTGGCACCTCGACCGATGTAGCGCTGTGCGACGGCAGTTTGCCGCGCAGTAGCGGATCGGCTGTAGGCGGTATGCCGGTGCGCCTACCTACACTCGACATCCACACGGTGGGGGCTGGTGGCGGCTCCATTGCCCGCATCGACGCAGGTGGTGCACTACGTGTGGGTCCTCAGAGCGCCGGCGCAAACCCGGGACCTGCCTGCTACGGCATCGGCACCGCCCCCACGGTCACCGACGCCAATGCTGTGCTCGGCCGACTGCGTAGCGACGCCTTCCTCGGCGGTCAAATGCCACTCGCGCTCGATCGTGCTCAGCAAGCCCTCGCCGACATTCAATCCCACACCAATCACGACCATGTGCAAGCAGCCTTGGGGATTATCCGCGTAGTCAATGCTGCCATGGCGCGCGCCGTGCGCACGATTTCGGTCGAACGCGGGCACAATCCCAAAGAATTCAGCTTGGTGGCATTTGGCGGTGCTGGGCCACTCCATGCCGCGCATTTAGCGCAAGAGCTAGGCATGACGCATGTGATTGTGCCGCGCTACCCGGGGGTATTGTCAGCACTGGGCATGCTCACCGCCACCGTCACACGCAGCACGACCCGTCCACTGCTATGTCGTTTTAGTGATTTGACCACACAGCATCTGCATACCCTCATCCAACACACTACCAATGAACTGAGTGAAGCGCTATCACGTGACGGCGAGCAGCCCCAAGTGTTTCATCATCAGTTGGCACTGGCCATGCGCTACCAGGGGCAAGCCTTCGAGCTCGAAGTGCCCCTCGCAGACCACACCTCAGTCGATGTAGACACACTGGCTACCGCCGCAGAGCGTTTTCATCAGCTCCATCTACGCCGCTATGGGCACCAAATGCCCGAACGTCCCATCGAAGTCACCGTGCTCCACCACACCATGCACAACGACGGCACGCCACTCCCAGCGCCTACCTGGCAAGCACGTCCTGGCACGTTGCAGCCACAGGCCACAGTGATGGCCCACACCAACGATCAACACCACGCCGTTGCCACTGCCATCTATACTCGTGAACAATTGCAACCCGGCGATGCGTTTGCCGGGCCGGCAGTCATCACTCAACTCGATGCAACCACCGTTGTACCCACAGGTTGGCACGCCACCGTGCACGCATCACTGAGTATCGAATTGCACTATCAACCCGACGTTGATGCATGAGTAGTGTGGTGCTCTAGCACGAGTACCCAATCGGGACCACCGACGGGCACCACCATGCACACATCGGACTGCCCACCGTCAATCATTCCGGCTGTCTGCCACGCGCCTGTGCGCGGGTCATACCACTGTGCCACAAACAGCCCAGCACAGAGCCGTGTCGTGTCAACATGCACCTCATGATTGGCTGGTGCGTAGATCATGGCATAGGTCCCCTGCACATTGCGGCAGGCCTGCAGATGCTGTGTCCCAGCCCCGACATCGCCCGCAATCATGGCCTGATCGGGGATGCGGTCGTGTAGCGCATAGCGCAACCACAACGTTTTGGCGTGTTGCATCTGCATGGCTCCCGGCAGCGTCAAGGCATCACGCCAATGCATGCGAGCCCAGGTCGCTGGTTGACCATGTTTGGGCTCCCAAAATTGCCAGATGGGGTGACACCCATAAGTATGACCGTGTGCACCAGCAAACAATGCCCAATAACACGCTTTGCGGGCATCATATGCATCGAGGTAGCCTTGTTCGATTTGGAATCCGGCCGGATGCTCTTCATAGCCCGGTTCGCCGTCCATGCATGGTCGCACCGGCTCACGCGCATAATCTTCACCAATACTGCGCCAGTTGTCGCGATTACGGCCATGTCCACTCTGGAGCATGTGGAAATCGAGCCAATCGGCGTCATGAAAGGCCAAACTCGACGACTGCTGCCCCATAGGGTGGAAGGTGCACAAATGCCGGCCACCATCACCAGCACGCAGTCCACGTGCCATGGCGGTCACCACCGCTGCATGCAATGGCGTTTCGACAGGACGGTCGCCGCCCAAGATCCAAATCACCTGTGCATCCTGATAGCGATGCCCCACAAACTGACCATACGTGTAGGCCGTGTGTTCGTCGAACACCACAGGGCCCTTCCCCCATTTCTGGTTCCACTTATCGCCCCACGTCGGCAACAACCCCATCACCAAGCCTCGCGTATTGGCATAGGCCACGACGCGATCGACATGGGCAAAATAGGCCGGATTGGGGTGCAATGTTGCCTCATCAAGGAAGGGCAACTCGCCGTGAGCATTGGGGGTGCGCAGTCCATCAAGCTCTGCCAAAATGACTGCTTGAATCACAGTAAACCCCTGCGCAGCCCGCACATCGAGGTATTCACAGGCCTCGGCAAACGTCAATCGATGAAACAATTCCCAGGCAGTATCGCCCAAGTACATGAAATCACGCCCGGCTTCATCTTCCAAAAAACGACGATTGGCTGCTACACGCACCATAACTCTCTGCTCCTTTACAAGATCGCTATACCGCGCGCATCAGGCAGTACTCAACCGCCGCAAATAGGGGTGCATCCATGCTGGCGCAAGTGCGATATCGTGCAAAAGTTGGCGTCGCGAATGCACGGGGATGGTATGGATTAATGCATCACAGTATTCAGCGGCAACTCGGGCTTCACCGTAATATCGCCAGGCCTGCACCACAATCGCAATCAGACGCCCAGCACCGTGCAAATAACGCGGCGCAGCCGGACGCACCTGCACGGTCACAGCGTCAACGACAATACTACGGGTAGTTTTGTAGCTGATGAGTTCGATGGTCGTGGGCAACTGTGGCTCATACCCTAGCAAATACCCGGCATATGCACCGCTCGGCACAAGTGGTGAGGCAATTGCCGCAGATATCGCAGCAATTAACGCAGGAATATTGACCGGCAGTACACCAACAATCGCTTGCTTTTCGGGGTACAAATACAACCCATGCGCGATTCGCTGCAACACCGATTTCGCGTGCAGACGGCGCAGGCACTGGTCAATGGCGTTGCGCGACGCAAGATCCTGAAACAATGGCGCACACCACACACTGCCCCGCCCAGCCCGCCGCACCTTGGCAAGAATCTTGCGTTCGAGTGATATTGCAGACTCTGGGTGGTTCGCCGATGCCGACATGCTCACCTCGCATGAATATACCATCCACCAGTGTGCCAAGTATTACGTAATCGAAAGGTGCACATGGATGACGGACGTGGTAGGATACGTACATACACCATACCACTGAATACTTTCGCAGGTCAACCATGCAACGTGTTTGTTTTTTGTTGAAAGTCCGCGCTGATCGCCTAGATGAGTATACCCAACGCCATCAAGCCGTATGGCCCGAAATGCTCACGGCACTCACACGGCACGGCTGGCACAATTATTCGCTCTTTCTGCGCCCAGATGGGCTGCTCGTCGGCTACCTCGAAACACCCGATTTCGCCGCTGCCGTCGCTGGCATGCAAGACGAAGCCATCAACGCTCGTTGGCAGAGCGAAATGGCTCCGTTTTTCGAAACCCTCGACAGTGGTGCCGCTGATACCTCACTGCAAACACTCAGCGAGGTCTTTCACCTCGACTAAGCACATTCTGCCCAGAATTCATCATCGCTGAGAAACAACATGCGGAATCCGTCAAATGTCGAGATGACTGTGGGCAGACCACTCCAGCACAGAGCCAGGCTCACATAAAACAGCGCCCGCCGCCCCATGTACCAGTAATGTGCGCCCACAATCCCCAGCACAAACGCCAGTATAATTGCCAACACCCGGTTGGGCTGTACTGCCGAGGTGCGTGGTCCATACGACAAGCGGCCTGCACACTGAGTGCAACGCCATGCAATGATTGATTGCGTGCTGCCACAGCGCATACACACCCGCTGCGACCAATTGCCACTCACCCCTGCCACTGTGACAGCAGGGGCTGCCGGTGGTGGAGTCACACTCGGCACTGGTTGCATGGCTGGAGTAGGCGACACTGCCGTCGACGAAGCTGTGGTGACCACAGGTGCAGACCCTGCAGCCGGTCGATCAGCACCACATATCGGGCATTCTCGATCCAACACCGATCCCATGCCACCACACTGCGCACACGTCCAAAACGCACTTCCCGATTGACTCATATTGACTCCTCACCACTGACAATGCACAAAAAAACCTCGTGGTACACTTGATTTTCGCTTTTCTTTTTGATAGTGTACCACGAGATTTCAGTATGACGTAGTGTGTCACACAATTGTTGCACTATTCGTCGAGACGCCACATATCAGCATACGTTTCACGACGACGCATCACACGGATGCCCTGTGTACTCACCAAGATGGCCGCCGGACGCGCCACCAAATTATAATTACTTGCCATACTCAGCGTATACGCCCCAGCCGCCGCCAAAGCAATCACATCACCGGGCTGCGGGCGTGGCAATACCACATCCTTGAGCAGAAAATCCCCCGATTCACAATAGCGCCCTGCCACATTGACGATTTCGTCAGCTACATCGTCGATACGATTGGCCACAACCGCCGTGTACTTGGCACCATACAACACCGGACGAATATTGTCGGCCATGCCACCATCAACATGCACCCACCGCGGCAAATCACGCACCGGCTTTTGGGCAACGACACCATACACGGCCACACCAGCCCGCGCCACAATCGAACGGCCTGGCTCGAGCTCGAGACGCAAGCGTGGTAGACCATGCCGCGCACATCCGGCCTGTACCTGCTGCCAAATGGCAGCCACGGCCTCAGCAATGTGCGGTGGTTGCTGGTCAGTCACATAGGCCACAGCCAACCCACCACCAATATTGACAGCTTCGATGGGCTGCTGGTACAGATTGCGCAACAGGGCAATCTGTGCCAACAAAATATCCACGGCCGCCACATGTGTGTCAGCTGCAAAGATCTGCGATCCCAAGTGTGTATGGATAGCCGTCAGGCGTAGTCCTGGTGCCTGTTGGAGCATGGACCCAATCTGGGGCACAGCTTCGAGCGGAAATCCGAATTTCGACGCATAGTGACCGGTTTGAATGTGCGCATGCGTGTCTGCAGCCACGTCTGGTGTCAAGCGGATTTGAATTGGGAACGGCGTCGCACGCCCGGCAGTTTTGTGAATCAAGGACGTCAGCTCATCGAAGTTTTCGACCACAATTGCCCCAATACCAGCCGCCAAGGCCTCGTCCAACTCACGGTCAGTTTTGGCATTGCCATGCAGATGAATGTGTGCGGCTGGCACACCAGCATGTAGCGCTAACGCGAGCTCGCCACCAGATACCACATCGAGCGCCAAGCCTTCACTGTGCACAATCTGCGCAATCGCCGTGTTCAACAAGGCTTTGCCGGCATAATGCACAATGGCATCATGGGCACCACAGGACTGACACGCCTGCATGTAGGCCTGGCACATTTCACGAATGGTGACCTCGTCGAAGATATACAACGGGGTGCCATATGTTTTGGCTAAATCCACCACATTATGTCCAGCAATAAACAACTGTCCATTGCGTGATTCAGCAGTCACCGGCCACACATGACTGAGTGTCATGACCATGCTCCTTGTCATAGCAACAGGCACAAGCCACACACCTGGTGTGCCGCCTGTGCCTGCAATTGCGCTTGCGTACTTGCTAGAGTGCAGCTGCCACAGCCAATGCGGCATCGTAATCGGGGTGTTGACCAGCCACGGGCACGTATTCGGCATAGCGAATGACGCCAGTAGCGTCTACCACAAAGACCGCACGGCTTTCGAGGCGGATCTCTTTGACGTAGGTGCCATAGGCACTCCCAAACGACATACTACGATGATCGGTAGCCACAATCAAATTGGTGATTTCATTGGCACCGCAGTAGCGACGAAGTGCAAACGGCAAGTCAACGCTAACCGTCAAAAAGACCACGCGCTCGCCGAGTTTGCCAGCTTCTTCATTGAAACGCTTGGTCTGTAGGTCACACACGCCAGTGTCAACCGAAGGCACCACGCTAATCAACATGGCCTTCCCTGCGAAGTCTGTGCTGTTAATCTCTTTGGAGTCAGGCCCAATCATGCTAAATGCTGGAGCAACATCTCCAGCTTTCAACTCTGGGCCAACCAGTGTTTTTGGCCCCATAAAATCAAATGCGTTGGCACGCTCCATCGCACAACTCCTTATTTGTGTAGCGAATCGAAAATTGATACCACTACTACTATACCAAAACTCACTCAGGGCTGGGCACAGAGGTGGCAGATGACTATCGCAAAAAACACCGCTCACACGCATGCGTGTGAGCGGTGCCACGACCAGTTGGTAATTACATACCAGCGGCACGACGCAGCATGTCAGCCTTGTCGGTGGCTTCCCATGGCAGATCCACGTCGGTACGACCGAAGTGACCATAGGCAGCGGTCTGGCGGTAGATGGGGCGGCGCAGGCCCAAGTCGCGGATGATGGCACCCGGGCGCAGGTCAAAGACTTCATCAATGAGCTTGGCGATGAGGGCTTCGTCCACGTGGTTGGTACCAAAGGTTTCGATGCTAATCGAAACCGGGCGGGCCACACCGATTGCGTACGACAACTGCACTTCAAAGCGATCAGCCAAGCCAGCAGCGACGACGTTTTTGGCGACATAGCGAGCAGCATAGGCGGCGCTACGATCGACCTTTGTCGGGTCCTTGCCCGAGAATGCACCACCGCCGTGGCGAGCCACACCACCGTAGGTGTCGACGATGATTTTGCGGCCGGTCAAGCCTGCGTCACCGTGTGGGCCACCGACAATGAACTGCCCAGTGGGGTTGATGTGCACAATGGGGTGCTGGGGCATCATGTCTGCCGGCAACACCTTGTCGAGGATCTGCTCTTGGACCTGCTCACGCAGGTCTGACTGCGAGATGTCGGGGGTGTGTTGTGTGCTCAGCACGACCGTGTTGATGAACTTGGGCTTGCCATGCTCGTACTGCACGGTCACCTGGCTCTTGCCGTCTGGACCCAGGAATGGCATCAAACCGCTTTTGCGTGCCACTGACAACTCACGGGTCAGGCGATGTGCCAAGCTGATGGTCAATGGCATCAATTCAGGGGTTTCGTTACAGGCGAAACCAATCATCATACCCTGGTCACCAGCACCAACGGCTTCGACCTCGGCATCGGTCATGGCACCTTGTTTGGCCTCGAGAGCCTGGTCGACACCCATGGCGATGTCTGGTGATTGACCGTGCAAAGCGACAATCACACCACAGGAGTCAGCATCGAAGTAAAACTTCCCGCCGGTATAGCCGATTTCACGTACGGTCTGACGCACCAATTCTTGGACGTCCACCGAGCCATTGACGGTAACTTCACCCATCACCGCCACCAAACCGGTGGTCGTGGCGGTTTCACAGGCCACACGTGCCCGTGGGTCAATGGTGAGAAACGCATCAAGAATTGCGTCAGAAACCTGATCGCACAACTTATCAGGGTGCCCTTCGGTGACTGATTCTGAGGTGAACAGCAACGAGGGCGAATTCATGAATGTCGTAGACATGTGTGTTCCTTATATTGCAAAACACCACTGCAACAGGGGTGCTTCATTGCTGAGCACCCCTATGCGACGAATAGCCTAGGTGCCTTCTTCCCACGATGCGAGATACTTGGACTGCTCGGCTGTGAGGTCGTCGTAATTGATACCCATGGCGCGCAACTTGAGGGCTGCGATTTCACGGTCGACTTCCTTGGGCAAGGCGTGTACGGCTGCTGCCAGCTTGCCTTGGTGCTTGAGCAAGAACTCGGTGGCCAAGGCCTGATTGGCGAACGACATGTCCATGACGGCGCTGGGGTGACCTTCGGCGCTAGCCAAGTTGATGAGGCGGCCTTCGCCGAGCAAGTTGATGCGGCGGCCGTCCTTGAGGAAGTACTGTTCCACAAATGGGCGGGGCTGACGCTTTTCAACGGACATGGCCTCGAGGTCGTCGATGTTGATTTCAACGTTGAAGTGACCGCTGTTCGAGACGATACATCCATCCTTCATGACGGCGAAGTCTTCGGCGTCGAGCACGTGCTTGTTGCCGGTAGCCGTCACGATGAAGTC
>VFQT010003802.1_pt1 | contig 13348 bp, 10 predicted proteins | sample 3512381 | NCBI WGS metagenome assembly VFQT01 (sample SAMN10412376, study PRJNA504923) | tailings metagenome | isolation source: Relicate 2 Philex TSF3 active mining site | place: Philippines: Tuba, Benguet | collected 2017-08-29 | reverse complement strand
CGAGCGCTTCGATATGCCCGATGAGCCCAATCCTTACGGACCGGTACGCTGGCTTGCGCAGGACGAAGCCGTGCTGGTATATGATCGTTTCGACATCTGGCAGCTTGATCCCCTGGGCATCAAGCCTCCCGTCTGCGTGACGGGCTGCGCAGGCCGCAGAACAGGTACGGTTTACCGTTATCTCCCGACCGATCCGGAAGAGAAAAGCCTCAAGCCCGGCCAGGTACTCCTGCTCCGATCTTTTGTGGAGAACAGCAAGGAATCCGGCTTTGCGCGGTTGACCCTCGGAACCCAGCAGGCTCCGGAGCCGCTCATGTCCGGCGCTTATGCCATCGGCATGCCGGTGAAGGCAAAGCATGCTGATCGTTATATTTTCACCCGCGAAACCTATGTCAATCCCCCGGATCTCTTCGCCAGTGCCGACTTGCGCAGCGATGTCCGCCTCAGTGCGATCAATCCCCAACAGGCAGATTACAACTGGGGAACCGCTGAACTCTTCCGCTGGAAGGCCTATGACGGGAAAGACGCGGTAGGTATCCTCTACAAACCGGCCGATTTTGATCCTACCAAAAAATATCCGCTGATCTCTTATTTCTACGAGCGGCTTTCTGACGGATTGCACAACTACCTGCCCCCGGCGCCCACCCCCAGCCGCCTGAACATCTCATTTTTCGTGAGTCGTGGTTACCTGGTCCTGGCACCGGATATCATCTACACCAAGGGGTATCCCGGTAAAGCGGCCTTCGATTATGTAGTCAGCGGTGTTCGCGCTGTCGTCAAAAAAGGCTGGGCCGACAGCACCCGGCTGGGTCTGCAGGGACAAAGTTGGGGTGGCTATCAGACCGCGCACATCATCACCCGCACGCCGTTGTTCCGCGCCGCATGGGCCGGTGCACCGGTGGCCAATATGACCAGTGCCTATGGTGGCATCCGCTGGGAGAGTGGTCTGAACCGCCAGTTCCAGTATGAGCACTCTCAATCCCGTATTGGCGCCACGCTCTGGGAAAACCCGAAATTGTACATCGAGAACTCCCCACTCTTCCACCTGCCGCGCAATAAGACGCCGCTGGTGATCATGGCCAATGACGCCGACGGGGCTGTGCCCTGGTACCAGGGCATCGAAATGTTCACCGCCATGCGCAGGCTGGGCCAGCAGGTATGGATGCTGAACTATAATGGAGAAGCCCACAACCTCGTGGAACGCCGGAACCGAAAAGATATCCAGATCCGCGAGCAGCAGTTCTTCGACTGGCTGCTGAAAGGGGAGAAGCCCGCCAAATGGATCACGGAAGGCGTGCCGGCCACCGAAAAGGGCCGCGACTGGGGACTCGGGTACTAAGCGAAAGTGGAGTGATCAAACTGTTAGATGACGGCGGCAGAAGATGTTGAATTCGTCTTCTGTCCCGTCATATTCCTCATCATCGAGGTCATCGGTTTCCCGCTGGAACAGCCGGTTATCGGCGAAATCCAGCGTCAGCAGGCCGTCTTTCAACACTACGTTCTTCAGATCCCCCCACATTATTTTTCGGGGGCGCCAGCCGCCGATGCGGATATGGTCTTCCGCGAAACCGATCTCCACCGGCTTCAGGGCCTCGCGCTCGATCCGGGCCAGTACCAGCAGCAACAAACCCATCCAGCTGAAGGGCGGCAGCAGGATCATGCCTGCTCCGGCGATCGCCAGGGTCATGGCCTGTCGCGACGGACGGCCTTTGCGTTGTTCCAGGATGTTCCAGCCAAAGAAGATACCCGCGATGGCGGCCACGATCATATTCAGACCGGATCCCTCGGGATCATCGGCCCGCAGGGCCAGCATGATGATGGACAGCAGCCCGATGAGTCCCCCTGCCAGGTTCACGGCCCGCCGGTTGCGGTTGCGCAGTACGACGATGAAGGGGTAAACTGTTTGGGTTCGGGACATGGATCAGGGATTGGACGCCACCATGAAATGGCATAGCTTGAAGAGCACGCGGGCACCTACGTTTTCGTCCCATTCGTTGTTGCTGATGCCCACTTCGCAGAGGTCGAAGCCCACCAGCCGGCGGCCCGTCTGCAACATCCGCTTGATCAGATAGGATACCTGCTCCATTTCCATCCCGCCGGGCACCGGTGTGCCGGTATTCGGACAGAGTTTCGGGTCCAGTCCGTCGATGTCGAAACTCAGATAGACCTTGGCGGGCAACTGTTCGATGATGTCATCGGCGATCTGCTTCCAGGTTTCTCCCTCGTACATCCTTTCCTTCATGCGCTTGTCGAAATAAGGCACGATCCGGCCTTCGCTGGCGCAGATATGGTCCCACTCGCTCTGGCAGTAGTCACGGATGCCTACCTGCACCAGTTTCCTGACGGAGGGCACTTCCTGGAGCACATTATACATAATGGAGGCGTGGGAGTGCGTGAATCCCTCATATGATTTTCTGAGGTCGCAGTGCGCATCGATCTGGATGATGCCGATATCGCCTTCCTTCTCTGCAATGGCCCGGATGAAGCCCAGCGGCACGCTGTGGTCGCCGCCGATGATGCCCACCAGCTTTCCTTCGTTCAGCAGGCCGGAGGTTTGCTCATAGACCCACTCGTTCATCTTCACGCTGCCCTCGTTGACTTCCCGGAGGGCCTTGCACATGAACTTATTCTTATCGATGTTTTCCCCCTGCGTGATATAATTGATGTAGAGTTCCGCTTCCTTTCGCAGGTAGTCGCTCTTCTGGAGGATCTTTTTGTCGGGCTGCCGCATGTGGAAACCTTGTTTCCATCCCTCGCTGATGTCCGGGTCGAACAGGTCGATCTGGAGACCGGAGCGGAAGAGATGTTCCGGAGCCCTGGCCGTGCCGGCGTGATAACTCGCGGTCACCTCCCAGGGGACGGGCAGCAGCACAAGCCTGGCGTCCTGTTCGGAGAAGGGGAGTCCGAAGATGTTGTTGTTGGGATTGCCTGCGGCGTTGGGGTCGAATTGCGATAAGTCAGCCATGTGTGACCGGGTATTGAATCTATTTCCTGGATGTATGCGGCCGTTGGAAATTGCGGTGCAAATGTATCATCATAAAACATTCACCGCCAAAATAAACTTATAGTCATGGGATTCGCAACCGGAACGTGAAAACAGTGGTCGCCACATCCTAAACAAAAGGTATCACATCTCCATTTTGGCGTACTTTCGCACCTGAGGAAAATTGTACAAATGAAGAAGACGCATATCATCCTGCTGATTGCCGTGGCTGTGGTCATCGCAGGCCTGCTGACGATGATGAAGGATCTCTCCACCTACGATACCATTGCCTCTGCCCGCAAGAAAGAGGGACGTTTCGTGCATCTCATCACCCGGCTCGATAAATCGGCGCCCGTCGTGTACGACCCCGTCAAGGATCCCAACTTCCTGAGTTTCCACGCGCTGGATTCGCTCGGAGGCCGGACCCGTGTCGTTTATCGCAATGCCAAACCCACTGATTTTGAACGCAGTGAGCGCATCGTGATGAAAGGGCGCATGAACGGAGAGGTCTTCGAATGCAACGAGATCGTGTTGAAATGTCCTTCCAAATATAAGGACGATCCCTCCGGTCAGATGAAGGCCTACGATTCTGCCACCATGAAATCCAGCGAAGCAAACGCTCCGCAGGTACAGCCCTGATCTCATCCCCAACCCCCAACGCATCATGCGATACGAAGGCGAACATTTGCTTATTGGCCAGATCGGCCATTTCCTGGCACTGCTGGCGTTCACGGCCTCGATCCTCGCCACCTACGGATATTTTCAGTTATCCCGTCAGGGTGCAGAGGCCCGCGATGGCTGGAAAAAATTCAGCCGCATCACTTTTCTGACCAATGCCATTTCGGTACTGGCCATCTTCGTGGTCCTGTACCTGATCATCTACAATCACTATTTCGAGTACAAATATGCCCACCAGCATTCCAAGCGCAGCCTGGATATGCAGTACCTGCTCTCCTGTTTCTGGGAAGGGCAGGAGGGAAGCTTCATGCTCTGGGCCTTCTGGAACGCCGTACTCGGGATCTTCGTCCTCCGCACCGCCAGACGATGGGAAGGTCCGGTCATGACCTTTGTATCCCTCGCCCAGGTATTCCTGTCCAGTTTCCTGATCGGCATCTACTTTTTTGATGTACGTATCGGCAGCAGCCCCTTCGTACTCATGCGGGGTGAATTCCCGGACGCACCCATCTTCCAGGATCCGCAGTATCTGTTTAAATACCTCACGGACGGCAATGGTCTGAATGTACTCCTCCAGAACTACTGGATGGTGATCCACCCGCCCGTCCTCTTCCTTGGATTTTCCTCCGCGTTGATCCCCTTTGCCTATGCTGTTGCCGGCATCTGGACGAAGGACCACCGCGGCTGGACCGACCAGGGACTGCCCTGGGCGTTGTTTTCCGCAGGCATCCTCGGACTGGGCATCATGATGGGCGCCGCCTGGGCCTATGAATCGCTCACTTTTGGCGGCTACTGGGCCTGGGATCCGGTCGAAAACGCCTCGATGGTCCCCTGGCTGCTCATGGTAGCCGGCATCCATACCATGCTGGTATTCAGAAGCACGGGCCACTCGCTCCCCGCCACCTATCTGTTCATCATCCTGGCCTTCCTGCTGGTGTTGTATTCCACCTTCCTCACCCGCACCGGTGTGCTCGGTGACACTTCCGTGCATTCATTTACCGGCGAAGGGGATTCACTCTACTGGCACCTGATGCTCATGATGGCCGCATTCGGGGGCATCCCGCTGGTGCTGTACATCCGGAACAGAAAGACGGTACCGGTGCTGCATCGCGAGGAGCAAATGTCTTCCCGCGAGTTCTGGATGTTCGTCGGCTCACTGCTCTTCTTTGTATCTGCCGTGTACATCATCGTACTCACATCGCTGCCCTTCATCAATAAACTCGCAGGTACCCAGTGGGCCATCGGTGAGGATGTTGAATACGTATATAATCGTGTGATGATCCTGGTGGCTTTCGTCATCGGCATCCTGACGGCGATCACCCAGTTCATGCGGTATAAGGAAACGCCGAAGGATCGCTTTCTGCGGCCCCTCCTGATGCCTACCGTGGTCACGCTGGTGATCTCCATCCTCATCACCCTGTTCGGCGGCATCGATTACGATAAGTACGGTCTCGGATTTCTGGTCGCCATCCACATGACCCTGTGGGCCGGCGTGTACGCCATCGTGGCCAACGGAGCCTACCTCTGGAAGGTCATGCGCCGCAACATGAAAGCGGCCGGTGCTTCATTCGCACACATCGGCTTCGGGCTCATGGTCGTGGGCATCCTGATCTCTTCGGCCAACAAGGAACTGGTGTCCAGGAATCGCACGGGGATTGCTATCCCCGGCCTCAAGGATGCCAAGGGCAGGGAAGAAAATCCGCTGGAGAATGTCACCCTGCTGCACAACATCCCCACGCCAATGGGTGAATATGTCGTCACCTACCTGGGAGATTCCGCGGGCAGGAACAACGATAAAGTCTATTTCAAGATCCTGTTCGAACAGCGGGATAGCAGCGGAACCCTGAACAACTCGTTCACCGTCACCCCCAATGCCTTCCTCATGAAAGGAGAGGAGGGGACCCAGCTGTCATCGAATCCGGGCGCCCGTCATTACATCGACCGCGACGTGTTCGTGTACATCACTTCCTGGCTGAACCCTGACAATATCCAGGATACCACCACCTTCCGTTCCAGGATCGCAAGGGAAACAGATACCATGTTCTATTCCAACGGCTTCATCGTCGTGGAACGGATGTTGTCGGCCAACCGCCACGACAACCGCGACCTGCCCGTGGTCGACAGTGCCTGGCTGACACAACTTCGGGTCTATGCCAAGGACGGTCGTGAGTTTACCGCCGAACCGGCCTTCCTGGTGAAGGACGGGGCTCCCGCGCTGAAGCTTGACACCATCATGGAGCAGAGCCTGATCCTGAAACTGGACCGCGACAACAAAGGTGCGATGCAACTCGGTATTCGCGAATCCGCAGCCGTCACCCGGTACATCACCCTGAAGGCGTATGAATTCCCCTGGATCAACCTCCTCTGGCTCGGAACCGTTGTCATGGTGATCGGATTCATCATGAGTGCGATACATCGGGCAAAGATCCGGATCCGGGCAGTCTGACAGGATCCGCTCCGGAGCGATCATTTATGATTTCATTCACGCAGCCGAAGGAATCGAAATCTTGTCTATTTTAGGACAACGCTCACCCGACCAAGATGCACAGGCCCCTCCACACATACAGCAGGCAATCGTTCCGATTGATGCTCACCTTTTGTGGTATCCTTGCGGCCATGACCCTTCGGGCCCAATGGAAAGCTGGTCCCAATGACACCCTGATCGTTCCATTTGTTGTGCATGAAGGGGATACCATGACCTACCGTGAATTCGAGATGGTCTATGTTTTCGGTAAAATGACCGAAGCTCAAAAGGAAGCCTTCCGGAAATGGACCCGGCTGAGGAATGCGGTATATGTCACCTATCCGTACGCCAAAAAGGCCGGATTTGTCTTCAATGAGATCAACCAGCAGCTGAAGCAGATCAGCGATAAGAAAAAGCGTACGGCCTACCTCAAGAGCAAGGAAAGTGCGCTGCGCAAAGAATTCACCACTCCTTTGACCAATCTTTCGGTCTATCAGGGTAAGATCCTGATGAAGATCATCAATCGGGAAACCGACAACACCTGCTATGAGATCATCCAGGAATACAAAGGCAGTTTCTCCGCAAAATTCTGGCAGACCGTTGCCTGGATCTTCGGCAGCAGCCTCAAGCAGGGCTACGATCCCAGAGGGGAGGATGCCGAAATGGAGGACATTGTGAAGGAAGTCGCCCGCATGTACGGATACACATGATACGTTCCTTCCCTGCCTGACGGCATTGATGTATCTTGCATTCATGAAACTCGATATACTCGCCATCGGGGTACATCCCGATGATGTGGAACTGGGTTGCTCCGGCACCCTGCTCAATGAGCGAAAGGCCGGCAAGACCATCGGCGTCATTGATCTGACACAGGGAGAACTCGGAACCCGCGGCACCGTGGAAACCCGATACGCTGAAGCCGCGAAGGCCGCAGAGATCCTGGGTCTTTCCGTTCGCAAGAACCTGAAGATGCGGGACGGATTTTTCCGGAACGACGAGGAACATCAACTTAAACTGATCGCTGCCATCCGGGAATTCAGACCCGAGATCGTTATCGGGAATATTCTGGACGACCGCCACCCCGACCACGGCCGGGCCGGCCACATGATCGCCGACGCCTGCTTCCTGGCAGGCCTCAAACGGATCGAAACCCGAGATGACGACGGTCAGATTCAGGAACGCTGGCGCCCCAAGATGGTGCTGCATTATATGCAGGACTGGTATCACGAACCAGACTTGCTCGTAGATATCAGTGATGTGTTCATACAGAGAATGGAATCCATCAAGGCCTACGAAACCCAGTTCAATGCGAAGCCCTCCCCGGATGAGCCTCAGACATATATATCATCTCCTGATTATTATGTCAGTGTCATCGCACGCGCCCGGATGCTGGGCAAGCGCATCGGCGTGAAATATGCGGAAGGGTTCATCACCGAGAAAAAGATCGGCATCCGCAACCTCGATGCGCTCGTGCTCAACGAAACCTGATCCTGCACAGGATCTCAGGACGTTTATTCCCCTGCGTTACGGAAAATCCCAAAAGGGTTCGCATCTTTGCATCCAACAAAAAATCAGGGCAGATGTCTACCACAAACATAGGCCTGGTGCAGATGAGCTGTTCCAGGAAACCCGAGGAAAATATACGGAAGGCGGAGATGCGCATCCGGGAGGCGGCAGCCCTCGGCGCACAGATCATTTGCCTGCAGGAACTCTTCACCTCGCTCTATTTCTGCGATGTGGAGGATTACGATAATTTCTCGCTGGCGGAACCGATCCCCGGCCCTACGACCGACCGGATGTCGGCCCTCGCAAAAGAATTGGGGGTGGTCATCATCGCCTCGCTCTTCGAAAAACGGGCCCAGGGACTCTATCACAATACCACCGCAGTGCTGGACGCCGACGGGACCTATCTGGGCAAGTACCGGAAGATGCACATCCCCGACGATCCGGCCTACTACGAGAAGTTCTATTTCACGCCCGGCGACCTGGGCTACAAGGTGTTCAAGACACGCTTTGCCACCATCGGCGTGCTGATCTGCTGGGATCAGTGGTATCCGGAAGCGGCACGCATCACCTCCCTGATGGGGGCGGAGATCCTCTTCTATCCCACGGCCATCGGCTGGGCCACCAGCCAGGAAGAAGCCACAAATATTGAGCAGTACAATGCCTGGCAGACGATCCAGCGCAGCCATGCCGTGGCCAATGGCGTGCACGTCGTCAGCGTCAACCGCGTGGGCCTGGAACAGAACGGCGCCATGCGTTTCTGGGGTGGCTCCTTCGTGTCCAATCCATTCGGATCCTTGCTGCTCAAGGCCTCCCATGATTCAGAAGAAGTCCATGTGGTGCCGGTGGAACTCTCAAAGACCGACAGTTATCGCACACACTGGCCTTTTCTCCGGGATCGGCGCATCGATTCCTATCAGCCGATCACCCGCCGGTTCATCGACGAGTGATCATCACCTTCCTCATTCCATCTTCAATCCCAAAGCATTCCCATGACGCCGCGCGCCCTCGGATACCGTTTCCCCGCTGAATTCGCCCCCCATGAAGCCACCTGGCTGAGCTGGCCGCACAAGGAGGCATCCTGGCCCGGAAAGATCGCCTCGATCTATCCGTCCTATACTGCCTTCATACGGGAACTCGCGCAGGTGGAGAAGGTGAGGATCAATGTGGTGAACGAATCCATGCGATCCACCGCACGGGTCATGCTGGAAGAAGCCGGTGTCAATATGTCGGCGGTAGAATGGTTCCTGCATCCGACCAATGATGCGTGGTGCCGCGATCACGGACCGGCATTTCTGATCAATCCCGATGCGGCACAACCGAAAGCCGTGGTTGACTGGGATTATAACGCCTGGGGAGGCAAGTATCCTCCCTTCGACCTGGATGATGTGATCCCCACCCGGATCGCGGAACACTACGGTTATCCGCTCTTCAAGCCCGGGATCATCATGGAAGGCGGTTCGGTGGATTTCAATGGCGAAGGAACTGTGATCACCTCGACCTGCTGCCTGCTGAATGAGAACCGGAATCCACATCTCGATCGTGCAACCATTGAGCGCTACCTGATCGATTATTACGGGCAGGATCAGGTCCTCTGGGTCGAAGAAGGTGTCATCGGCGATGATACGGATGGGCATATTGACGACACCGTCCGGTTTGTGAATGCCGACACCGTCATCACCGTAGTAGAGGAAGATAAGCAGGATGAGAACTACGCATTGCTGCACGCAACCTCGAAGATCTCCGGAAGATGCGGCTCGCCAATGGAAAGCAGTTGAACATCATCGAGATCCCGATGCCGGATCCCGTCATCTGGGAAGACCAGCGACTGCCTGCTTCCTACGCGAATTTTTACATCGCCAACGGACTGGTGGTGGTACCTACCTTCCGGTCAAAGAAAGATGACCGCGTATTGGACATCATTTCCGAATGTTTCCCGGACAGGAAGGTCGTGGGGATAGACTCCACGGACATCATCTGGGGACTGGGCAGTTTTCATTGCCTCAGCCAGCAGGAGCCGCGGATCTGATCAGATCAGATCTGCCGAAACCTTTGATGGGCGGGCGTTCTATGGCTGATCCCGTCCCCTCAGGAGTTTCTTGAAGAATCCGCGTTTGCGATTATTGATGCTGTCGCGGGCCGCCTTTTCCGCTGCAGCCTTTTCGGCATCGGCCTTCTCCTGCGCTTTTTTCATCTCTTCGAGGACTTTCTGGTCATCGACGTCCAGTTTTTTGGATTCTGTCGTGATCTCTTCGCGGCCGTCGCTGATGGGGATATCGATGTAATCATTCGAAGATCCGCTGCCGGCGTCCGTTCCTTCTGCCGGCGGGGGCAGTTCGCCCTGCGTGAGTTCCTCATAGTCATACACTGGCACGTTGTCCAGGTTCTCCGGTATGCTGAATCTCGCTTCCCGGTCGATGTGCAGGGAAGGATCACTTTGCAGTTGCTGGAAGAAATATGCCCAGGCCGGCATGGCCATCTGCGCACCACCCGTCGTGTAAAGCAGTCGAAGGAAGGGATCATCACAACCGACCCAAACACCCGCGAGCATCTGTGGCGTGAAACCAATGAACCAACCGTCAGCATTGTCGTTGGTGGTACCCGTCTTGCCGGCGGCATCTCCGGTGATGCCGAAGGCACCCCGCAAGGCACGCCCGGTGCCGATGTCCACCACGCCCTGCATCATTTTGGTCATCAGATAAGCATCACCCTCGCTGAGGATCTCTTTGCTCTCACTTCTGAATGTCGCCAGCACATTGCCGTTGCGGTCTTCGATCCGGCTCAGGAAATAAGGCTTCACATTGAAGCCCCTGCCGGGGAAGGTGGTGTAGGCCTGGGTCATCTCAATGAGTGAGATCTCCGCGGAACCCAGCGCAATGGAAGGATACGGAGGGATCTTACTGGTGATGCCGCTTTCCCTGGCAAAATCTATGACACGCCCAATGCCAACCTCTTTCAGGAGAAAGACAGAGGCGGGGTTTTTTGAATAAGCGAGGCAGACAGCCATCGGACCTCCATTTCCCGTGATCACTTTGTCACCCATCATGATCGGACCTCCCGGGATCTCCGTTTCAGGACGGAAACCATTCATCACCGCCGTTGAATAGACCATGGGTTTGAAAGTGGATCCTACCTGCCGCTTTGTGTTGATGTTGACATGATCGAATTTAAAATGACGGAAACTGCTGCCACCCACCCAGGCCTTTATTTCACCGGTACGTGGGTTTACGGCAAGAAAGCCCGTCTGCATGATCTGCTTATGGTACTTGATCGAGTCCAGCGGACTCATCACGGTATCAACTTCCCGTTGATTTTTCCAGGCAAACACCTGCAGTCGAACCTTCACGTTGAAACTCCGAAGGATCTCACCGGGTTCCATGCCCTCTTCGCTACTGTAGCGCCAGCGATCCGACTGTTTGATCGCGGCATCCAGCACATTTTTACCGTCCTTCGACTTCCAGATGCTTCCGTCTTTGATATTATGCTGATTGGCAAATACCTTCTGGATGTTCTGCATGTGACGGAACACCGCGATCTCCGCATATTCCTGGTACCGCGGATCGATCGTCGTGAATATCTTCAGTCCATCCTTATAGATATCGTAGGGATTGCCGGTCTTGGGGTTCTTGTTTTCCCGGCACCATTTCTTGACCTCGTCCCGCAGCACTTCCCTGAAATACGGAGCGATGCCCGCGTTTTCATCCATCTTCCGGTATTTCAGCTTGATGGGCTCCAGTTTCAACCGGGCGGCATCTTCGGCTGACAGGAACTTGTTCCGGACCATCTGGTCCATGACAGTGTTGCGCCGGTCGAGCGACATCTTCGGGTTCCGGCGCGGATTGTAGCGGGTGCTGCCCTTGAGCAGGCCCACCAGCACCGCCGCTTCCTCTACGGCGAGTCGGTCGGGCTCTTTCTGGAAATAGGTGCGTGCCGCGTTGCGGATGCCATAGATCTCATCGCCATAGGTCACCATGTTCAAATACATGGTGATGATCTCCTCTTTGGTGAAATTCCGTTCCAGTTTGATGGCCACCACCCATTCCTTGAATTTCTGGATGATGCGCATCACGATATTCTTGCTGCCCTCACCGAACAGCAGGGCCTTGGCGAGCTGCTGGGTGATCGTACTCGCACCACCTTCGCTGCCGAGGAAGATCACTGCCCGTGCCAGGCTCTTGGCATCTATGCCCGAATGCTGATAGAACCGCTCATCCTCAGTGGCGATCAGGGCCTTGATGACATTCTGAGAAATGTCCTGATAGGTTACATTGATGCGGTCCTTCAGATAAAATTTACCCATCAGGGACCCATCCGTAGCATAGATCTCAGAGGAAGAGAGCATGGAAGGATTCTCCAGCTCCACCAGCGAGGGCAGTTTACCGAACAATCCAAGGTTGATGGCCAGGATGAAAAGCAGGAAGGCGGCCCAGGCGCCGAAGAAGATCTTCCAGATGATATTCATGGATTTGGTCATATCAGCGTATTGTCCGTCGGGACGGGTGTTTGGGGCGTCTCATCGGGACGGTAAAACTATGAAAATTCACGGGTGTGAAAGGTGAAGCCTTATTTAAAATTTGCCCGGGAGATGCTGACGGAGGAACTCAAGGTACCCCTGCGCATCCTTCTTTTCCATGAACAGCGGCAGGTCCGGCACCGAAACCGGGAAATAACGGTAACGATCCGCCGGCATCCACGGAAAGAGTTCCGTCGGAGACACCTTTCGTACCTGTTCCATATACGTCAGGGCCGATGCGAGGTCTTCAAAGCCCTCGATCAGCAACATCCGGATGTCGTCGTTGAACCCGTCCACCCGGATGGTCAGTCCCATATCAGGGAACTGTGACCGATGATAGCCCTGCAGTCCGATCCTGGCCTCGTTGCGGTAGACCGGGTCCACCCGGTCCAGCAGCATCACCACGACCTGTGAATCCGCCGGTTGAAAGAGATAACTGCCGGGTTTCCGCAAGACCTTCGCCGTGGTATCCTTTACCGGCAACCGGCTGCTGTCGACCCGGGCGACCAGCGGCGCAGTGGGCACCAGTTTCAGACTGTCGATATTGGTCGTTTTCACCTTGGGTTCCAGCAGTTCTGGTTTGCGCAGGACCACCGGTTCCTCCGGCAGGATGATGCTGTCTTCTGGATAACGCTTAATATCCAGTTTTGTCAGGTAATCCTCGATCTCCTGCCGCCGTTTGATGACATCCAGCAGGGTTTCCGCCTTGGCAGAAAGCTTGCTGCCGCTGCGTTTCTTCAATTCCTCCAGTTGCTGGATGGCCAGGGAGTCATCCCTGCGGGATACGTGATAGATCGCCTCGACATACATCAGTTGATCGGTCCAGTATTTGGGGCCGAATGAACTGTCAGCCGAACGCTTCAGCTGAAAGGCCTCATCAAAACGCCCGGAGAGCATCCGGTCATAGACTTCTTCGTATCGACGGGTGGCTTCCGTTCGTTCCGCCGCTTGCATCTTCGCCGCTTTTCCCGGGTCGTCGATCATCTGGAGCAGAGGACTGTTGGGATTGATCCTGTTCAGATGGTTGCGATAGAATGCAGTCTTGGACGCATCTCCCCGTCCGCGGAAACACACGGCAAGCTGATAAAGTGCGGATTCTCCGAGCAACGTGTTTGGATAGCGATCGAGCAGACGCGTCAGATAGTCGATCGATTCGTCACAATCGTCCAGTTCCTCCCGGAATAACTTTCCCAAGTTGAACAAGGCAGAC
>VFQT010003799.1_pt1 | contig 13356 bp, 11 predicted proteins | sample 3512381 | NCBI WGS metagenome assembly VFQT01 (sample SAMN10412376, study PRJNA504923) | tailings metagenome | isolation source: Relicate 2 Philex TSF3 active mining site | place: Philippines: Tuba, Benguet | collected 2017-08-29 | reverse complement strand
GCGAGGAATCCGAGCGGCGACGGGTGAGGGCTTCCTCATCGGGGCGCGAATATCGCCGGAAAATTACGGCGCATGGAAGGGGCTCGATCTCGACGAGAGCGTGCAGGTCGGCCGCTGGCTCATCGATGACGGGGTCGACCACCTGCATCTGTCGCTCTGGGATGGGGGGCCAAATTCGCAGAAATACCCCGACCGCCACGTGTTGCAGGTCTTTTCGGACGCGCTCGGGAGGGGTGTGCCTCTTATCGCCGCGGGCGGCGTCTGGACCCGCGAGGACGGCGAAAGGTTGCTACGCCTCGGGGCGCATGCGGTGGCGCTCGGCCGGTCTGCCATCTTGAACCCCGACTGGCCCCTCGAGGTCGCGCGTGACGGGCATGCGCCAATGAGGCCCCCGATGTCACCCGCGGCTTTTCACGAGCGGGCCGTGAGCGCGTCGTTCGTCGAATATCTGCGCGGCCGAAAGGATTTCGTCGCGGACTGAGGGGGGCGACTGCGTCGCTGCCTTGGCGGTCTCTGGGAGTCTCTGGGCCGCCAGGATTCACCGGTGGCGTCAGGGGTGTGTCGGTTCCTCGGGGGATTGTTGCAAGGCGCCAGAGACCAGGGGGAAATCCTCGGGCCGACGAATCGAGGCCACAGACAAATCAATGTCTAGCTCTGGCCAGTGCAGGTGGTCTCGCGAAGGCCTCTCGACGTGATTGATTTGCCCGATAGTGGCCGCCTCGAACCACGGAAACAGCTCAAAGGGCAGGAGTAGCTCCTCGTCGTCAATAAGGAGCCAGAAGCCGTGCTTCGAAATGTGGGTGACCTCGACAGTCGATGTGTATCTCCCATCGGTCTTGCTTGCCCTTTCTCCATTAGTCGCCGAAGTGTTTGCGCCATGCATCATGGATCTCCTTCAGGTGAGTATCGATAATTGCCTCGGCTGCCGCGAGCTGTTTTGGATTCAGCCCAATCGACGTTGCCAGGTGAACGGTTGGGGTAAGCCAGAACTTCGCTTCGCCGTCGGGGTGAGCGACATGGATGTGTATTCGAGGCTCTTCGCGTGAGAAGAAGAACAAGCGGAATGGACCATCCTTGACTACCGTGGGCGCCATGAGGAGAAGGTACCTGATCAAGTCACGGTTAGACCAGATAGCGAACGCAAACGAGCGTGACTCGAGCGGAGCAGGGTGAACGCTATTCTGAAACACTTCTGGTTTGTTGAAGCAGGTCTCTCGACAATCACGAGTGAGCCCAATCATGAAGTCGGTGGAACACGCAGCACCAAGGCTTTACCGCAGGGGTTCGGCGCGGAGGTCGTCGGCGAAGCGACGCAGCGCGGGGGCGATGGGGTTGTCGCGATGAAAGACGAGGCGGAAGGTGTCGCTCAGCAGGGGGCGCTTCGTCTTGAGTTTGACGAGGCGCTTGGAGCTGAGCTCGTCGCGGATCATGTACTCGGGCAGGACGCCGACGCCCGCGCCCGCGAGGATGAACTGTTTCACGGCTTCGCCCGTGCCGCAGAGGATGTGCTCTTGGAAGGTGCCGACGTGTTCGGTCGAGAGCAGGTAGCGGGCGAGCGGCAGGGACGCGTCGACGTCGACAAGGACGTGTTGGGCGTTTTTGCCCTTGCGGGTAGCGGCGGCGACGAAGGCGTACGTCTCGTCGTGGAGGGGCTCGACGGACCAGTCGCTTCGGAGGGTGGGCGAGGAGGTGACGATGGCGTCGACCCGCCGGTCTTCGAGTGCGCGCAAGATCTCCGCGCTCGAGCCGAAGCTGAGTTCGAAGCGCCAGGCGGGCCGCGTGGTCCGAAGCCCGATGACGATGGGGGTGAGCCACGAGGTGCCGAGCTCGAAGCGCGTGCCGATGCGCAAGGACATTGGCGAGGTCTCGAGGGTGTATTCGCTCTCGGTGACAGCGGCGAGCGCCTCGAGGGCAGCGCGGGCGCGCGGGAGGAGGGCGCGGCCGGTGTCGGTGAGCTCTACGCGGCGCGTCGTGCGAAGGAAGAGGTCGGTCCCGAGCTGGCCTTCGGCCTGGCGAATGCGCTGGCTAAAGGCGTTTGGAGAGAGGGCGACGCGTCGGGCGGCGGCTCGGAACGAGAGCAGCTCGGCCGCGGCGACGAAGCATTGCAGGGCCTCGATAGACGGCAGGGGACGATGAGGCGTCATGCGGGTCTCGGAGGTCTCGAGGTCATGAGATCACGGGGTCACTTCGACCTGGAGGCGCCCTGTGCCGACTGAGACCCCGTCGTGGACGGTGATGACGAGCTCGAAGGTGCCGGGCTCGGAGGGCTGGTGGGTGGCGCCCGGGGTTTCGCCGAAGGTGGTCGCGTCGAATTCGCCGAAGGTTGCGTGAAAGGCGAGGAGTCGGCCGGCGTTTGTGAGCCTCGTCGTCCAGGTGCCGGGCGTGTTGACGGACAGCTTGGTCGGACCGACGATTTCGACACCGAGCTCGCCGAGGGATGGTGTCGGCGCATCGACGCAGCGCGTGAGTGAAGTGCCGTCGATGAAGTCGCTGACGAGGCCGCGACCGTCCGGGGTGAAGGCGAAGGCGACCGGGAAGGAGGGGATATCGGCCGGGATGAAGCTGTCTCTGCGAGGTTGGGCTTTGACATCGAGGACCTTGTCACCCGAGTCGAAGGCGATGACGGTCGCGACGTCGGCCGATGAGGCGAAGGCGAGATGCGCGCCGTCGGGGGAGAAGGCGACAGGCGAGATGAGGATTGGCGGGGCAAAGGTCCAGCGGTTCGCGAGGGTGACAGAGGACTCGAGTGGCTCTCGAAGGGGGGCACCACTCTTCGAGATGAGGTGGATGAGGCCTTCGCTCGTCGAGACCGCGAAAGCATCGTGTCCAGGGCGCGAGGCGATCGCGATGACCTCACCAGGGGTGCCTTCGTCGGCGGGGACAGTCATGAGGCGTGTCTTCGAGTCTGCCTCGAGGTCGAAGGCCCAGAGCTCGCCCCCCGCAGCAAAAAGGGCTACCGAGCCGTCATTGGCGAAGGCCATCGGGACGACCCCTCCGTCCCAGCTCGTACAAGCGGCGTTGGTTTTGTGTTCGACTTTGGTGCCGCCGGCGAGGCGGAGCTCGAAGGTGAGACCCTCGAGCGCGTTCTTCGGGCAAGACGCGATGAGCAGCGCGCCGTCTTCTCCGAGGGCGCCCGAGACGAACGCGAAGCCCTCGGGCGGGGTGATGATGGTGTCGGGGCCAGAGGTATCGAGGGGGGTAATCGCGAGCTCGGTCTCGAGCCCCTCGCGTTGTTTGAGCAAGAGCAGTCGACTGCCATCGGGCGAGAGCGAGAGCACCTGACCGTCGAGGGCAGGCCTGAGCGCGCGACCGTCGTTGAGGTCGAGGGCGCGATGAAAGCTGTGGGCATCGTCGGCCGACAGGACGAGCGCGCGTCCTTTGGGGATCCCCAAGAAGCCCCGAGTCGCCCAGATGTCGCGGACAGGGTTCCACCAGGCGAGCTCGGTCGCGCACCCCGAGGCGAGCGAGTCTCCGCCCTCTGGGGCCGAGGTGTCGGGGTTGAGGTCGGTGTCGTTGGAGGTGTCGGCGTCCGCCTCGGCGGCGTCATCTATGGGGGTCGAATCTGCGGCATCGGGCGCTGCATCGGGAACCGTGTCGACCTCGCTGCTTGCATCGCTCAGCCCGGTGTCGGCGGACTCGACGCGGTCGTCCCCACAGGCGTTTCCCGCGATGGCGCCGCACGACACGGCGAGGGCCGAGAGGCTTTTCAGGACGAGGGCTTCGATTCGCTTTTGCATGGTCGCCTCCTTGAAGTCTCCCCCATCGTATCGCACCGGAACAGATATACAATCCGGAAGTGTGGCACGATATTGTGCTTTGGAGTGGTACAATCCAGGACGGGTCGTACTGCAAAGGAACAAGATTGATGGGAAGCTTCCAGGAGGAAGCTCGTTCGGAGATTTCTTGAAATAAAAGTAACTCGGAAATCGAGGCTTTTGATGGACTAGCGGCGGACCTCGAAGGTCGTGAGGTAGGAGGGCGCGACCTCGGTCGCCGAGACCTCCTCGACGCGGGCCCGGGGAGGGCCGTGATGGGACCAGGCGATGAGCCTGAGGACGGCCTCTTCGGGGCCTTCGACATGTGCCTCGACCGAGCCGTCCTCGCGGTTTCGGACCCAGCCGCAAAGGCCGAGGTGGCGGGCGCTATCGGCCGTCCACTGGCGGTAGTAGACCCCCTGGACGAGGCCGGTGATGCGTAGGTGGCGGGCGATGGTCGTCATGGTGGACCGCTCGGGAGAGGGTGGGCGAGGGCTTCGAGGGCCTCGAGCGCGGCGGTCTTGACGACGAGCGAACGAAGGGCGGTCCCGAGGCTTGCGAGCTTCGGGGTATCGCCCTGCCAGGGCTCGAGGCGCCAGGTGAGCGCGATGAGGTCGTGGGCAAAGGCCTGAAGTTGCAGGCGGGAGATGGCGCGGACGGCTCTCAGTGTGCGGGTCGCGCCCGTGGCGAAAAGATCGCGGCGGAGCTCTCGGGCGAGGTCGACCGTACCGCCGATGGGGGCCTCGGTGTCGCCGCTGAGCGCGACAGGGGTCGTGTCGAGCCACTCGGTCGTGTCGGTGAGGGCCTTGCGGATTTCGGCCTCGGAGAGCGCGTTGTCCTCACGGAAGCGGTCGACCATGGCGCGGGCGAGGGCGAGCGCCCGGGGGTGGTCACCGCGGTGCCAGGCGGCGTTTGCGTCGGTCTCGCGCGGGGCCGTGGCGCAGGCCGTCATGAGGGTGACGAGCGCGAGCAGGAGGCCTTTCACGGGGCGTTCCAGACCTCGAGGAAGCGCGCGATGGCGCCTGGGACGATGACGCAGGCGCTCGCGTGGTAGCCCGACTGCGCAAGGGGGATCGCGTGGAGTTCGCCGCCCCGGACGAGGTGGACGGTGAGGGTCATCGGGGTCGAGGCCTGGGGGTTTTCGGAGGGCTCGAGGACTGTCCAGAGGCGGTCGCGGCGAGCCGTGAGGAAGGCCTCCATGTCGGCGTTGTGGCGGTCGCGGGCCGTGTCCGAGAGGTAGGGGCGGACGACGCTTTCGAAGGCGAGGACCATGCCGTCGAGGCGTTCGAGGCGGGCAAGGGTGTGGCCTTCGCCGAGCGCGTGGGACTCGATGAGGGGGGCTGGGGCATCACCCTGCCAGGGGCGGCGATAGAGGTCGCGGCAGGCACGGAAGCGGGCGAGGCGCTCGGGTTGTCCAGGCCAGATACAGGCCTCGAGCCAGCGGGCGTCGGCTTCGTCGTGGATGTCGATGGGCGAGAGATCGAGGCCGAGGCGGGCGTTCGGAGAGGGGAAGTCGAAGCCCGCGAGCTTGTTCACGCCGAAGCGGAAGTCGATGGCGGTGCGGTCGACGACGAGGTTCAGGCCGGCCGAGCAGCCGAGGTCGACGAGCGAGAAGCGGCGGTGCTCGAGGCCGAGGGTGAGCGCAGGCAGGCCCCAGCCAAAGGCGCGGCCCGGTTCATTGGTTTGGACCGATCGGTCAGAAAGGAGCGGGATGAGGCCCTCGTCCGAGAGGGCTTCGAGGGTGCGGGCCTCGAGGTCTGGGGCCTCGGCGTCCATGAGGACCTCGAAGCCGAGCGGGTGGTCGGAGAGCTCGAGGGCGCGGTAGCGAAGGGCCGCGAGGAGCAGCAGGGGCCGGGCGTAGACGACCTCGAAGGTGCGGTGAGACCAGGCGCGGGCGAGCGGTTCGAGGAGCCTCGGCTCGTCGCGCAAGCCGCGCAGGACCTGGATGAGGCGGTCATAGGCGCCAGGCCCCATCGAGGTGCCGAGCTTGGGAGAGATGAGGTCGTCCTGGAATCCTTCGATGCCGACTGCCATGGAAGGCACCTAGCAGAAGCGGGGGCGCGAGGCGAGCCCGAGGTGGAGCGCGGTTTCAAAGTCCTGATATTTGGTCTCCGAGGGACTCTCATCGCGAGCTGGTGCGTCGCCGACACGCGACGCCTCGCGGAACTCACTCCCATCTCGGCGGGGCTCGAGGCTTCGGCGCCCTTCCTCGGCCCCTGACGCGCTTCGAGCGAACGCTCACCCGTCCGACGGGTGTCGATAGTGCGCGCAGCCGACGGTGAGCCCAGCGCCTGCCTCGACGAAGAGGATGTGGTCTCGGGGACGGCCTTCGAGGGCCGCCACATGGAGGCCCAGGGCGAGCGACGAGGTGTGCACATCGCCATGGGTCGGATGGGTCGAGACGGCCGCCTCGGGAGGGAGTCCGAGGGATGTCGCGAGGGCGGTCGCAAAGGTCGGGTCGGGTTGGGAGCAGATGAGAGTGAGGCCTTCCCGGGAGATCGCGAACTGGTCGAGATAGGCGTTCGAGACCTCGTGCGCGAAGGCGAGGAGACGGTTCGTGTAATCGGGGGCGCGGACAATGTCGATGGTGTGACGGCTGCGCATGCCGTGGACGGCGAGGTCGAAGGCGCCGCGCTGGCCATCGAAGGGGAGCTCCGAGGTCCGAAGCCAGAGGGGGCCCACGCCGCCGCGTCCGGGGGTGCGGGTCAGCAGGAGGGCAGCTCCCATGGTGGTGAATGGGAAGGAGGCCTCGGGGCCGCCCGAGGGATGGGCGTCGGCACCGACGATGAGGGCGCGGTCGAGTTTGCGCGCTTCGAGCATCGCGCCGAGCGCCATGACGGCGCTGAGGGTGCCGCAGGCGCCGTTATTGAGGTCAAAGGAGAAGACGTCTTTTTTCGACGGGAATTTGCGGGCGTCGAGACCCATCCGCATGGCGTTCTGGATGAGCGCGCAGACGGCGGGTTCGCACATATTGTGGAGGCGATAGACACCGATATTGGCGAGAAAATCGATGTCCTCGACGGTGACGCCGGCTGTCTCGAGGCAGGCGAGACCGGCACGCGCGGCGTGGTCGATGCCGTCACGGGTCGGGTCGGGGGAGGTAAGGCCGATGGCGGAGATGGCGATGGTCATTGGGCAAGCCCGAGGTCGGAGATGATGACGGAGATGGCGCCCGTGACGACGCCCGAGGCGGCGGGCTGGAAGAGGAGCTTGTCGCCAGGCGCGACGAGGCGTTCGCGAAGGGCGAGGTAGAGCGCGACGAAATGCGAGGTCGAGGCGGTGTTTCCGAGGCGGTCCATGACGTGGACTGGAGGCGGGAGTTCGACGCCCAACATCTCGGCCGAGACCTTTGCCATCTTCTCGGTAAAGCGCGTCCCGAGCTGATGGGGGACGAGGTGGGTAAAGCCGAGGTCGGCAAACGAGAGGCCACGGGCATCGAGGATGCGTTGGACGAGATGGGGCCAGAGGCGGAGGTTGTCGTCGGCGTGGAGCTTCGAGTTCTGGGTGTAGAGGGCGACGCCGGTCGATTTCTCGCTCGGCTTGCCAAGGCAGAGATAGGCGCTGTCGGTGCACGAGAGCATCTCGACGAACTCGATGCAGTCCGAGCTCGAGCCCTCGCCATCGAGGATGACCGCGGTCGCCGCGTCTCCGACCGTGAGCGAGGCGAACTGGTCGTCATGGGGGGAGTCGATTTCCCGGACGGCGGTCTCGAAGATGGGGCTATTGCATTCGCCGCAGATCACCATGCCGCGACGGACCGTGCCGGCTTTGATGAGGCTGTCGAGAATGTGGACACCTGTAAACATGCCCGCGCAGGCGTTCGAGATGTCGAAGTTCATGGCGTTCGTGGCCCCGAGCCCGTGCTTGATCCGGAGGCTCATGGCGGGCTCGTACTCGTATTCGGTCTGTCCCTTGAGACGGCTGATGGTGCCGTTGATGATGATGTCGAGGTCCTCGGCGCGATACTTCGAGCGGCTCAGGCAATCGCGCGCGGCCTCGAGCGACATCGAGAGGGTGTCCTCGTCTGCGCCGCGTCGGCGTCGCGTCTCGATGCCCGTGAACTTCACGAGGTCAAAGTGGGTCTTGATGGCGAGGTTGTCGACGAGGGACCGCGTCGTGACGACCTCTTCGGGGAGGTAGAGGCCGAGGCTCTCGAAGCGGGTGCGGAGGTCGGGGGAGGGGTCGTGCATGGGGCGTCCTCTTGGGGGTGTCAGACGTGACGGAGATAGGCTGCGAGACCGCCATCGCCGAGCCACTCGTCGATGCGTGCAAGCCCGGTCGCGCGGTCGACGATCGGGGCGTAGCCGAAGTCGCGCTTTGCGGCCGAGAGGTCATAGGTCGAGCAGTGGGAGAGCAGCGAGACGAGATAGCGGGAGAGCGGGGGCGGGTAGCGCGAGTGGAGGGCGGGGATGCGCCAGACGGTCTCGATGACGGTCGCGATGGCCCAGAGCAGGCGGGGGCTCACGCTGCGGGTGATGCGGGGGATGCCGTAGCGATCGGCGAGCTCGTCCGTGAAGGCCCAGACGTCGACGGGGGTGCCATCGGAGATGAAATAGGCCTTGCCCCCGACCTTGTCCGAGCGGGCTGCGAGCATGCAGGCGTGGGCTCCGTTTCCAGCGTAGCAAAGGTCGACGAGGGTGGGGCGCTGGCCTCGCGGCATGCGCGGGAGTTTCCCGAGCTTCATGCGTTTCAGCATCTTCGGGATGGCGCCGTGCAGGTCGCGTGGGCCCCATATCCCCCGCGGCCGTAGAGAGCAGGTGATGAAGTCGGGGCCGTGACTCGCGAGGACGCGTTGCTCGGCGGCGGCCTTGGTCTCGGAATACAGGTTGAAGTAGCGGCGCGAGTAGGGGGTGCGCTCGTCGATGTCGAGCTGGTCTTCCCCGTTCATGACGACGCTCGGGCTGCTGATGAAGACGAAGCGGGGGACCTTTGCCTTTTGCGCGGCCTCGAGGAGGCGCTCGGTCCCCTTCACGTTCGTGTCGTAGAAGTCCTTGCGCGAGCCGTAATCCTTCACACGCGCAGCGCTGTGGAAAACGACGTCGACGCCTTCGAGGAGGGGGACGAGGGGGGCGACCGCGCCGAGATCGCCATGAACGAGCTCGACCTTTCCGAGGCCCTCGAGAAAGCGCGTGTCGCTCTGAGCGCGCGCAAGGGCGCGGACCTCGTCGCCCCACTCAAGGCTCGCCTCGACGATATGACTTCCAAAAAAGCCCGTGCCACCCGTGACGAAGGCCCTCATCGGCGAAGCTCCTGCGCGTTCGCGCGGATGAGGGGGCGCCAATAGGTCGCGCCGAAGACGGTCGTCATCCAGGCGATGGTGGCGGTCGATTGGGCGACGCGGTGACCGACGGGGAGGCCTTTCAGGATTTGCAGGGGATGGACGACGAAGTGGAGGAAGAGGATGACCCACCAGGCGATTGTAAGGGCCTCGTGGGGGAGGGGCCAGAAGAAGAGGGCGAGGACGAGGTAGAGCCAGCCGAGGAGCGGGATTGCGAGGACCGCGAGGGGCGCGCGTGGGATGGCGATAAGGTCTTTTTTCGCGCCAGCCCAGACCGCGAGCTCTTCGCGCTGGATTTTGGCGTTATGGCGGATGTCGACTGGAAAGCCCGGGTGGATGAGGAGGTCTTCGATATTGCGCGTCTCGGGGTGGCGCGCGGCGAGGGCGCGAAGCTCGGTCAGGAGGGCCTCGTCCGTGGGGGAGGTGGCGTGTCTCGGGATGCGCTCGATGCACATGAATGGCCGTTCATTTCCGCGGGGGCCGACCCCGACGAGGGCGCTCCGATAGACCTCGGGGTGGGCATCGAGGATGGCCTCGCATTTGAAGGTGTGAAGGGGCCCCTTTTGCGTGTGGACCCTCTGGCGCTTCCTTCCGCAGAGCCAGAGGCGGCCCTCGGCGTCGAGCCAGCCGACGTCTCCCGTCCGATGCCAGACCCGACCTTCATCGGCGATTTTGTGGAGGGCGTTGCCGTCGGGGTTCTCGTGATAGCGGGTGCTCACCATGGGGCCGCTGACGGTGACCTCGCCGATGCCGCCGTGTGGGACCTCGAGGCCGTCATGCCAGCGTGGGATGGGCTCGTCCGAAAGGGTGATGAGGCGGAGCGCGAGGCGTTCCATCGGCTTGCCGACGCAAACGCCGTGACCCTCGGCGGAGCCCTTCATGCTGTCTTTCAGCGCGGCGAACGCGATCGAGGTGATCGGCAGGACCTCGGTCGCGCCGTAGGTCGTGTGGAGATTCGCCTCGTCGTGGAGCGCTTTCTGGAGGGCCGACAGGACCGCGAAGGAGGCGGGGGCGCCGCCGCTGACGACCGTGCGGAGGGAGGCGACGCGGGCGGGTTTGGCGGTCGCCGAGGGCCCGATGCGATGGAGCAACGCGGGCGAGGCGAACATGTGGCGGACGCCGAAGGTCTCGATGGTGTCGAGGAGGTCGTCGGGGTCGACTTTGGCGGGGCGGGTCGGGTCCATCGGGGCGAGCACCGAGGTGCAGCCCGCGAGGAGGTCGACGAGGACGAAGAGGGGGAGGGTCACGAGGCCGACGTCGCCAGGGCGGAAGCCGTAGAGGGAGACGATTTCGGCGAGCATGGCGTCGACCATGCGGTGGGTGCTCTCGACGCCCTTGGCGGGCCCAGTGCTGCCCGTGGTGAACGAGAGCATGAGGAGGTCGTCGGGGGAGACGTCGGGGAGGGGATAGGGGCCGCGGTCGGTGAGGTAGAGACTGTCGAGGGCGTGGCCGCCGAATGTGCCGGAGGTGACGGAGACCTCGATGGTGGCGAAGGCGCGGCGCGACAGCTTGCGGACGAGGTGGGCGATGGGGAGACCGATGAAGGCCTCAGCTCCCGTCGTGCGGTAGCAGTGGAGCATCCGCGAGAGGCCCATACCGGGGTCGACGATGACGGGGATGGCGCCGACCTTGAACATGGCGATGAGGACGAGGAAGAGGTCTTCGCCAGGCTTGAGCATGAGGACGGTCTTCATGCCGCGGCGGAGGCCGATGGAGGTAAGGCCGTGGGCGAGGGCGTCGGTCCTTTCGTCGAGGGCGCGGAAGGTGAAGTCCTTGAAGGCGAAGGGGGCCTTCGGGCCGGATGATGCAGAGGTCGAACGGCCGACGGGGAAGGCGAAGGCCTTGAGATCGGGAGAGGCTTCGGCGTGGGTGCGGAGGTGCCTCATGACGTGATGTGGCGCGGTCAAGGCGGGCTCCCGTGGCGTTGGAGGAGGGTGTGGAGGGTCTCGAGGGTCGGACTCGGGAGCCAGGCGGTGAGGAGGTCGGTGTGGGAGACCGGAGTCCTGAGGTCGTAGGCTTTGAGGACGCGGTCGAGCATCGACAGGGTCGCGAGGGAGTCGCCGCCGAGGGCGAAGAAGGAGTCGTGATCGCTCGGGGGCGGACGTCGGAGGACCTCGTGCCAGATGACGCGAAGGGTCTCGATCGAAGGGCCGCGGGCGGGTTCTTCGGGCGCTTGCAGGGCGGGGAGGCGGGCGCTGTCGACCTTGCCGTTGAGGGTCAGGGGAAAGCTCTCCATGGGGTGGATGACGGTTGGGAGCATGTAGGTCGGGAGGCGGGTCGCGAGAAAGTCGAGGAGGGATTCCTGCGGGAAGGAGGTCTCGCAGATGACATAGGCGATGAGGGCTTCGTTGGGTTTCGAGAGGGTGACGATGACATCGGTGATGCCGGGGAAGGCACGGATGGCATGTTCGATTTCCTGCAGTTCGATGCGATAACCATGGCGCTTCACCTGCGAGTCGATGCGTCCGTGATAGTGCCAGCGGCCGTTCGCGAAGCGGGCGAGGTCACCGGTGTTGTAGACGCGGCCTTCGGCGGTCGTGATGAAGCGGCCCGCATCAAGGGCGGCGTCGATGTAGCCGCGTGAGAGGCAGGTGCCCTCGAGTTGGAGGACGCCGAGCCCGCCTTCGGGCAGCGGGATGAGCTCGCCGCGGGCGAGGCCGTCGCGATCGACGACGAAGACGCGGGTGTTGTCACAGGGGAGCCCGATGGGGAGTGAGCCCGAGAGGTCGGAGGCGGGGTCATACCGGTGGCTGAGGCAGCCGACGGTCGCCTCGGTCGGGCCGTATTCGTTGAAGAGGGCGATTGGCTCGGAGCGGCTTGCGACAAGCTTTTGGGCGAGGTCGGTGCTGAAGTCCTCGCCGCCAACGACAAAGCAGGAGAGGCGGCTCTTGTCGAGGCCGAACTCGAGGAAGAGGCGCAAGACAGAGGGGGTCGCCTTGACCATGGTGAGGTTGGGGTGTGCGACGATGCGTGGGATGGTGACGAGCGGTTCGCCGGGGAAGAGTTCGATGCGATGGCCAGCGATGAGCGGGAGGAAGAGGGCGGTGATGGTGAGGTCGAAGGCGATGGAGGTAAAGAGTGGCCAGGCTTCGGGTTGTGCGGGGCGGTCGGCGAGGTAGGTGGACTTCGCCCAGAGGAGATAGTTCGCGAGGTTGCCGTGGGTGATCTGGACGCCCTTCGGGTCGCCCGTCGAGCCCGAGGTGTAGATGACGTAGGCGAGAGCGTCTGGGCGAGGGCGGGTGGAAGGAGGTCGGGCGAGAGGTGGCGAGAGGGTGACGAGGATTTGGGGAGGGCCCTCGGAAGAGGCGGAGGCGGAGGTGACGAGCAGGGCGGAGGCGTTGGCGTTTCGAAGGATGAAGCGGCGGCGGTGCTCGGGGGTCTTCGGTTCGAGGGGAAGGTAGGCGGCGCCGAGTTTGAGGACGGCGAGGATGGAGACGACGAGCTCCGGGGAGCGTTCCATCATGAGGCCGACGATGTGGCCCTCGGCGATGCCGCGGGAGTGGAGGTCGTGGGCGAGTTGGTTCGCGGCGGCCTCGAGGGCGGCGTAGGTGAGCGTCGCGCCGTCGCAGGAAGTGGCGATGGCCTCGGGGGTGCGGGCGACCTGGGCTTCGAAGAGGTCGATGACGGTGAGCGCGGGGGAGGTCGGGGCAAAGGGGGCGAGAGGGGGAGGCGCGGGGATGAGGGTTTCGGAGAGTTCGGAGAGCCAGCGCGAGAGGGCATCCGGGGAGATGAGTGCGGCTGGGGCGGAGACGGCGAGTTCGACGTGGGAGGGGTTTTCGACGAGGACGAAGGAGAGGGCGGTGAGCGCGTTGTTGAAGGGGAGGGGGGTGACGCGGTGGGCGGCGAAGGTGCGGGTCGACAAGGCGTCGAGAGGGACCTGGCCGAGGTTTGAGAGCATGGCGGTCGCGAGGAAGGTGTTGCGCGAAATCTGGCGGCTCGAGAGGCGGCGCAGGATGGCGGTAAGGAGCGGGCGCGGCAGGAGCTTGTAGATGGCGTCGAGGCGTCCCTGGGAAAAGACGACGTCGTCGCGGATGAAGTCGAGCATGGTCGCCTGGATGGCGGTCCAGGGGGTGCGGGTGTCGAGGTCGAAGACGAGGGGCATCGAGAGGTTGCCCGTCGAGCGCAGCGAGGGGTCGCGGGCGCGGAGGTCGGTCGGGACCATGAGGCGCATGTGCGCGAGGCCGAGGTGGCGGTGGGCGAGGGTGCCAACGGCGGAGGCGAGCTGGGCGACGAGGCCAGGGAGGGGGCGCGGGAGGCGGAGGTGGCCGGTGACGAAGGCCGAGGCGGCGTTTCGGGCGAGCGGGAAGGGGGCGCGGCAGTCCA
>VFQT010003798.1_pt1 | contig 13358 bp, 16 predicted proteins | sample 3512381 | NCBI WGS metagenome assembly VFQT01 (sample SAMN10412376, study PRJNA504923) | tailings metagenome | isolation source: Relicate 2 Philex TSF3 active mining site | place: Philippines: Tuba, Benguet | collected 2017-08-29 | reverse complement strand
AGAAAACAAAAATAGAAAATACCCAATTAGGAGGTCCGGCATGCAGAATAAACAGATCCATTCGTGGTTTCGCAATGCGTTTCATGCGGGCAGCTTTCTCAGCCTGATGGCGGGTATTCAACTCTTTGTGCTTTCTGAAAAAACAGACATCTATTTTGCATGGACGATACAATCTTCGCTCACGGCTGCAACCTTGGGCGGATTTTATTTTGGTTCGATGACCTTTGGATATTTATCGGCTCGTGAATCGACCTGGTCCAATGTGCGCGGACCCGCTGTAGGTTTGTTCCTATTTCTTGTCGGTACATTGGCTGCTACAGTCTTACATTTGGATAAATTTCATCTTACTAGCGAAAATAATATCACCCGTTCTGCTGCATGGATCTGGCTGGCGATCTATATATTGATTCCCCTGGCTCTTACTGCATCTTTCTTCCTCCAATCACGACTATCGTGGACGGACTCAGAACGAACTTCCACTCTACCGCTTTGGTTTCGTCTGTTTTTGTTTGTACGTGGCGTGGCAGGTATTCTGGTTTCATTTTCCCTCTTTTTGTCACCAGAAACTTTGATCCCAATTTGGGCTTGGACATTGACTCCGCTTACTGCGCGTGCGCTTTCTGCCTGGTTCATTTCCTTTGGCGTGCTGGATCTGCTTTCAATTTGGGAAAATGATTGGCGCCGATTGAAAGTGACATCTATCAGTTACACCGTTACTGCCCTATTCGGTTTTTTGTCATTAATTCGCTATAGTGATCAGGCAGATCTTAGCAGGCTTGCTGGAATTGGATATGGATTTTATTTGCTGATTATGCTTGGTATGGGACTTTATGGATGGCGGATCGGACGCCGATTTTGAGGAGCGGTGAGTTAAGTAATTCGTAATTGAAATCGAAATATTTTTATTATTCATTTATTAATAAAACTGGCGTGCTATCATGAATATGGAGGATGCCATGAATAAAAACCTCAAACAAATCCTGTATTGGACACCACGTGTTGCTGGTATCCTATTTATATTATTCATCAGTCTATTCGCGCTGGATATTTTCGATGCGCAGCTCGGGTTTTGGGGAACGATCGTTGGGCTGTTCATGCACCTGATCCCATCCATGTTACTGGCAATTGCTGTTTTCATTGCCTGGAAGCGTGAATGGTTTGGTGCGCTTGTGTTCATCGGATGGGCAGTCTGGTATGTGTCTTTCATGCGGGGATTTGATTGGATCGCGTATCTGCTCATTGCAGGTTTGCCCGCCTTGATAGGTCTGCTATTTTTAGTGGGTTGGATCTTTAGAAAACAGATTCGCGCTGAGCAGGACTCTAATGGTAGTAAATAAGGTCAACGATGGAAAAATGGTATTCAATCGGTCTGGGTGATGGCATGCTGGCAGTTGAGCCATCTCAAGAAATTCAAGAATTGTTCTCTGAAGCTTATTCGGCAAAGGGGATGCCTCCTGAGATAGCTGTTTTCACACGTTATGAATCAGAAGGACGTCTCCATTGCGAAGTTGTTGCCTATTTCTCTCCTGCAGCCGCAGAGATCGCCAAAGCTTTGGATGCTGAACCCTGTGAAAAGCCGGTAAGAGCCGGTTTGGGTCTCCTGGTTGGTGATGAACGGGCTTGGTCCAGTTTGTTTGGTGAGGAGACTTAAGTTTCCGTTCTAAATTCATTGCAGAGGAATATATTTAGGGAACAAAAGGGGCTCTTTTATCGTTGATGGAGATGTAAAAGACATTCGTGAGATTGAATTTGTGCTTGGAATCTGTATAATTTGAAGAAGCGATTTGTATAGGTTTCCATCATCAAATGGAGGATGATATGCAACGCAAGAGAATTTTACAAATACTTGTTCTGATGGCTGTCATGGTTTCTGCATTGGGCTTTACCGGCGGCGCCTCCGCTGGGTATTGCAGCAATTATGTCACCGTCCAATGGGGTGACACCCTAAGTGGGATCGCTGCTCTCTGCGGTACCACCGTAGATGCGATCCGCGCCGCGAACCCCGGTTTGGGTTGGTGGGCGTATGCCGGGCAGGTGCTGTACATCCCAACCGGCTCCACGCCAACATACCCTCCACCTTCCTATGGAGGAACCTATGTGGTGCAGTGGGGCGACACCATGGCAAAGATCGCCAGATATTATGGTATTTCGGTCAACGACCTTTTGGCAGCCAACCCTCAGGTTTGGAGTCCAAGTTTGATCTATGCAGGTCAGGTGTTGAACATTCCAGCCGCCCCTGCGTATCACACCGTCGTCTACGGTGAGACCATGCGTAAGATCGCGAGCTATTATGGAACCACCGTCTATAACTTACAGGTATTGAACCCGACCATTTACGATGTCAACTATATCTATCCTGGTCAGGTGATAAGAGTACGATAATCCAATTGTAGGTAAAAAAAACGTCCGCAATTTCGCGGACGTTTTTTTCTCACATCACTTATTCCGATGGGATCATGATCATCGCGATCAAGTAGATAAAAATTCCCGGCACACCGCCTGGGATGAAAGCGATGAACATGACAAGGCGGAACCAGAATGGGCTGATGCCGAAGAATTCGCCAAGACCGCCGCATACGCCAGCAAGAATTCGGTCACGCTTTGATCTTCTCAATACCTGTCTTTGTACGTTCATTTTTACTCCTTATATGTAAAGGTATACGTGAAAGTTTCGAGAACGTTTCAGATAAAATCGAATTGCTTATTTGTCCAGACCTTCTTACATTAGGGCATTTCATCAGGTGTATAATGCCCCGCTTCAAAGCTAAAAGTTAGGAAGAAAAATGGATTCATCTTTTATTTATGAAATAATCGGCTACGCAGCCTCTTTGCTTGTTGCTTTTTCACTAACAATGAAATCGCTGCAGAAACTTCGCATTGTCAATATGATCGGCGCGATCGTCTTTATTGTTTATGGCTTGTTGATCGGTGCAATTCCTGTGGCTTTCCTCAACACCTTGATTCTTGGTGTTAATGTGTACAATCTTTGGCAGATGTGGCAGCAGAAAGATTACTTCACGCTCATGGAGGTTCGTGCTGAGAGCGCTTATCTCAAACATTTTTTGGATTTTTATCGTAAAGAGATCCTTGAATTCACACCCACCTATCTATTCAAACCCAAGAGTGAACAGTTGGTCTTGTTCGTCCTGCGCAACATGATGCCGGTTGGCGTGCTCATCGTCAAACCCGAAGAGGAATCAGCCACCATCTTCCTTGATTTTGTCATCCCTGGGTATCGTGATTTTCGCGCCGGAAAATTCCTCTTTGAGCAAAGTGCTGAATTCTTCCGTCAACGCGGCATCACAAGTCTGCTCTCAGACCCCGGCAACCCACGTCATGAAACCTATCTTAAACGCATGGGCTTTAAACCGAACGGCGGGCAGTATCTGCTCGACCTGCCTGCCCGTGTCATTCGCGATCAGCTTTGATCTGCCAACTGAGCGGCAAGCTTGCCCGATAGGGTTACCATTGGCACACCACCGCCTGGGTGTGTGCTCCCCCCTGCAAAAAATAATCCCTGGATCTCAGACCGGTTGCGCGGACGTTTGAACGGTGCGAAGCGGTCATTGAAAGAGATGCCATAGATCGATCCACGGAATGCGCCCGTCCGCTGTTGGAAGTGGCGCGGATTAAGCAATTGTTGATAACGGACCTTGCGCCTCACATCCAAGCCGAAAGCAGTCAGCCGGTTAAAGAGCAGTTCTGTCGCCTGAGCCTTTTCTTGCTCTTCTTCTTCACGCGAGCGTTCTTTCAACGGCAGAGCAGGCGCGTTGATCATCACGAACCAATTCTCACATCCTTCTGGCGCATCCTCGGGGTCGCTTTTTGATGTGATGCAGATATACACCGTCGGCTCGTCAGGGAGGCGGTTCTCGACGAAGAGTTGCTGAAATTCCTTTTTGTAATCAGACGAGAAAAGGATGTTGTGGTGCACTAGATCGGAATAATTCCCCTCGACACCCAATAAAAGGATCTGACCAGAAGAGGCAGGCGCTTGTTTGTAAAGCTTTCGCCGCCGTGCTTCTGCAATCGGGGAGTTCATCAATTCATAAGTTGTGGTCACATCAATGTTAGAGACCACAGTTCCAGCGGGTAAAAATTCACCGTCTTCCATCAGAATTCCAGTGATCTTCTTCCCGTCTAATTTCACTTCCTTCACCCGCGCATTCAAGCGGACATCCACGCCCAATTCACGCGCCAGTTTTTCATAGGCACGCGCAATCTCATAAATGCCGCCTTTCGGGTACCAGACACCCTCGGTCAATTCGACATGGGCAATGACTGCCAATGCCGCGGGCGAGAGAAATGGCGACGAGCCGACATACGTGGAGAACCTGCCAAGTAACTGTCGCATCTTTGGATGGCGGACGTAACGTTCAATGTCCCATTGCAAGGTGTGGAACGGGTCAACCGCCAGCATGTCGAGCGGGGAAACTTTCAAGAAACTAGAAGCGGAGGGCGGCGGTCCGTAGGTGAAGATGGGGCTTGTGATGCGGTGAATTTTGGCGGCATGGGCGAGATAGGCAAGATAGCCTTCTGCGTCGCGCGGCTCGAGACGCTGAATCTGCTCGATGGTGCGAGACAGGTCGCGACTAAGGTCGAGGCGTGAACCGTCTGGGTAGAAGTAACGGTTGAGCGGGTCGATCGGTAGGAAGGTCAGGTAATCTTCCATGCGTCGCCCAGCGGTGCGGAATAAATCTTCGAAGACATGTTTCATCGTCATCACCGATGGACCGGTATCGAAGCGAAAGCCCTCGGCGCGGACCTCAGACATTTTTCCGCCCACGATGGGATTCTTTTCAAGCACCGTCACTTTGTGACCTTTTGCCGCAAGATGGATCGCTGCTGAAAGCCCGCCAATGCCTGCACCCAGAACGAGAATATTTTTCATTTGTTGTTTTTCCATGCGAGATAAATAAAGATTCCCATGCCCACGAAGCCGAACGCAGCCGGACCCGGCTGCCCCCAAAACACTCCCTGACCAATCGATTGCAGGAACCATGTCAGCACATAGATGCTGATCAACGGTGCGATGGGAAGGTCTTTGGGATTTGCGGCAAGTGTGAGCAAACCGGAAACGAGAATCCAGCCAAGATAGTTGACCAACGGAATTCCAAAGTATTGACCCGGAATTTCCCACACCCAAAAGTTCCATCCAACCATTTGCGGATCAAGAAACAAGTCCCAGGCGGTGAAGGCGAGGGCGGAGAGGAGTGAATAGAGAATGGTGAATTGGATATTGGATAGTTTTGTTGTGCGCGGAAATATTGCCGCAGCAATCGCCCATGCAGGCGGGAGCATCATCATCCATGCCAGCGGGATCAATAACGGAACACCTGCCAGTTGTGGTTGTAGAACGTCGGTATAGTAGTATTTGCCGAAGGGAAAGCCCGTGGTCGAGCCGATGAATTCGGCAAAAAATGAAAGCACGCCGACGATGGCGAAGGAACGCAATGTCTTTGCCCAGCCCCAGGCGTGGATCAAGATCGAAAGCACGGCAACGCCTTGCATTAATACGCCCACAGACATGCCGCGGATCAATGCCGCCTCGCCCAACGTCCAACCGACTATGGGCAGGCAGATCATGGTCAGTAGCCATAGCCCAATGAAAAACAAATTCGTTTTTGTAAGGCTGTTAAGAAGTGGAATTTGCTTTACATCAAAAAAAGTTATATGCTTTCTCATCTCGTTACTCAATACTAAATCTTCCGTGCATGAAACAGATCGAAAAAGAATAAGAACCCGCCCTGCACTATGATGCCCCAGCCATGCCCCTGCCAGCCGATGTCCGTAGTACCAAGGGTCATAATCAACGCAATACCACCTGCCACATACAACACGTCCAAGCCAGTGTTGATGAGGAGAATTCGCTTGAGCTTGGTGCCCTCATTCAGAGCAGATGCAGACAACTCGTCGGAGGTGAAGCGGGCTTTTCGTCGCTTTGCAGAGATGGAACCAAAGATTGCGATTAATAGATCGATCATGCCCCAAGCGATGAATTGAATCCCCACGCTCTGCCAGAATGGGTTGAGGGTGAGAATGGGCAGCCCGAAGGCAATGCTTGCCAGCGACCAAAAGGTGAGGCGGCGGGTGAGTTGGGTTTGAAAGTTCCATATATCCATGCCAACATTCTATTCAAAAAAACCGCCAGAACCTATCGGAGTGTAAAATTGACGCGATGATAAGACGATTTCTTCTGATTTATACCGCCCTGATCTTGACTGCCTGCCAGCAGGAGATCTATACAGATGCTGCCTTCCCTGCGATGACCTCTGTTTCATCGACTATGCCGGTTCTAACCACAGCCGTATCTGTTACCGCTACTTCAACCTTTTCTCCCTCCGCAGCCCTTGTCTCAGGACCCGTTAGCCTCATTACGATTGGCGATGACTTTACCCGCGGCGACGGTGACGAACTGGGACACGGGTACCCGGACAGGTTATTGCCTTTGGTGAGCCAGATCCGCCCGAGTTCTACGGTGACGAATTTTGGTCAGTCTGGTTGGACATCTGACGATCTCATTAACGGGGTGGGGGATTTTTCGAGTCAGCTTTTGAGTGCGGTGGACGAAGTGAAATCTGCTACATCCCAAAGACGCGCTGCTGTAGTGTTAGTTTGGATCGGCGGGAATGACTTGTGGAAATTGTACACAGGGAAGACACCCGTGACAGTGGAGCAGGAAGATTTAGATGCTCAACGTTTTGCTGAAAATATCGATACAATTCTTTTTGAATTGCGAGATGTAAAAGCCGAGGTCATCATTGCTAAACTGGATGATCAATCCAAACGCCCGGCGCGCACCCGTGCCGAAACCTATCCCGACATCACTGCCGATGAGCTTTTGCGGATGTCTAAGCAGGTGGAGCGTTATAACCAGATCATCTCAGATCTCGCGAACCAATATGGTGCTCTGACCGTCGATTTTTATGGTTCAGATATTTTCATTGAGTCTGAGACCCTTGCCTCAAACGGTTTTCACCCCAACCCTACCGGGTACGCTTTGATCGCACAGGCTTGGTACAAAGTAGTGAGTAGAATATTGCCATAATTTTTATTTCCCCAATGCAAATGCCGCCACACTAAACGCAATGGCAACATTCAATGACCGCTTTTGCCCTTGCATCGGGATGGAAAGTATCTCATCGCATTGCGCAAGTAGATCCGGGTCCACGCCAGTGACTTCGCTGCCCAATATCAGAACAGTTTTTTCATGATGAGTAATCTGTTTGCCAACCTCAATAGCGTTATCACCTTCTTCCAATGCAATAATTTTCCACCCTTCTTTTTTCAGTCCCATTACTAACTTGACCGCATCTTTATGATACGACCATGGCAGATATTCTTCTGCACCAAGCGAAGTTTTTGTAACCGCTTCATTTTCTGGAGTAGGAGTGATACCGCATAAGTAGGCATGGTTGAAACCAAACCCGTCTGCGCTTCGGAAGATGGATCCCACATTCCAGGCAGAGCGGATATTATCTAATAGAACAGCATGAAAAAAGTTCTCGTTTTTGTTCTTCTTTTCGAGGACTCGTTCTTCATCTTGAATCACCTTGTTAAGAACAACTTCGGTATTTCCAAGACAGATCGGGCAACGGCTGCCGAATGAACCGCCTTGTTGCATTGGGTAGCGTAACCCACAAGATTCACAAACTCGTATTTCAAAAATGAGTGATTGCATGCGTAGTAATGATGCCTTTTAGATTATCAGTCAATTGCTGAAACTATAAAATAATCAAAAATTGCGGGAACAGGTTCATTTTCCAGACTTTGACCCGTTACGATCCCGATCTTTTGAATATCCATATCAGTCATAAAACTGCTTACTCTGTACCAGATATTATTGTTCTCGCTTACCGATAAATCGACAGTGGCCCCATTTCGAGTAAGCCTTAGATACACACCATCGTTATCGAATCTGGCTCCCTTACGGGGTAATTGCAACTCTCCAGCCTGGTAAATATCCAAATACATGCCTTTACCGATGCATCCGTAAACAGGGGCACAATAAGCGCGTCCTGCTTGAATATAGTTATCATTTGAACTATAAAGTATGATACCGGCAAATTGATTGTTTCTTCGCGGTCTAAACTCAAAATATGTCTCGATCTTAAAATTTCCTTGCGGGGCTGGGCGAAGCAATAAATTTGAGAAATTCCCGAGGTTTACATATCCGCCAACGACATCGATTTGGAGGAAGCTAGGTACGTTTGTTAAGTTCCACAAATCTATTTGTTCGTTTTGCCACTCCCAACCAGAGTTTAGACTTCCTTCAAAGTTATCTTCAAATAGAACCGTTGGAAGTTCAGTGGTAGGTGTGGGTATTGCGATACTTGTTGGATTAGGTGTAGAAGAAGGGAGTTCCCTAATAGTAATGGATGGAGTGGATAAAAGGATGGGAGTAGACTCAGAATCTCCTGCTCTCTCTCCACACGCACTAACAGTAAATAAAATAATCAACATCCACAAAAATTTCTTCATTTCATATCCTTTTTCTCAACAGAATGATTATAACGGTTTATTTTATATATTATTTTTAGCGGTTGCATGAAGTATGATTGTAATTATGCGTACTGTCATCTTCAACAAACCTTATGGTGTTCTATCCCAATTTACAGATGAAGGAACTGGACATTCCACTCTCAAAGATTACATCCAGGTACCCAACATTTACGCCGCGGGGCGGTTAGACAGGGATAGTGAGGGATTGCTTCTTCTAACCGATGATGGAGCATTGATCAAGCGCCTGACAGACCCCAAACATCATATAGAAAAGACCTATCTTGTATTGGTAGAAGGCGACCCGACACCTGAAAAGCTAAAGCAACTCTCCAGCGGAGTCCAGCTCAAGGATTATGTCACCCGTCCGGCTACCTTTCGTCTCATTCCTGACCCCAACCTGCCCGCTCGATCTAAGCCTGTCACCCCGCATGGACCGACTACCTGGCTTGAAGTAAAGTTGAGAGAGGGCAAAAAACGCCAAATCCGCCACATGACTGCGGCGGTTGGTTTGTTCACCTTACGGATATATCGGGTTGCGATTGGAAAAATTAAGATTGGTGGGTTAGAAGTTGGTCGGTGGCGCGATTTGCAGCCAGACGAGATCAAATCTCTTCGCTGACTTTCAACTTCTCAACCTGCCAACTCTCGGGTTTGCCCAACCCTGCTTCCAGGACAATTCTAGGCACGATCTCTTCCCAGCCCACTGCCATGAGATGAATGCCATGGACGCCTTGCTTGGTTTTGATCTTTTCGATCAACTCCAGAGCGATCTTTAAGCCTTCTTCTTGCTCATTGCCTTTTTCTTTTGCTGCTTCCATACGGTTGAGAATGGATTTGGGCACAAAAACACCAGGAATTTTTTTGTCCATATATGCTGCGGTCTTATAGTTCTTTAATGGGGTGATACCGATCATGATATAGACCTTGTCCAGAATATTGCGCTTGGCGATCTCATTTAGCCATTCGTCCAGAGAATCTGCGTCGAAGACAACATTTGTTTGGAAGAACTGCGCACCTGCATTTACCTTTTTCTGTTCGCGCAATGCTTGGAACTTCATGTTAGATGCGAATGGCGAAGCCGCTGCTCCCAGGAAATATTTCGGCGGATGTTTGATCTCGCGTCCGTCGAGATATTTCGCTTCGTCTCGCATACGGCGCAGGATCCAAAGCATCTGAATCCCATCCAGGTCTACGATATCCATGCGCCCTTGTGGACCTGGTCCAAGCGACATACTATCACCTGTCAGGCAGAGGATGTTGCGTACACCCAGCGCGGATGCTCCCATGGCGCTCGATTGCAAATTGATGCGCGTATGGTCACGTCCCGTGATCTGCATGACAGGGTCGGCATTCAAATCCAATGCCATTTTGCTGCATGCCCAAGAAGACATGCGCGGGATGGCTGAAGCGCTATCCGTAAAATTGATCGCCGTTACATATGGCTTGAGCATTTCGATGTTCTGTTTGAGTTTGTCGGTATTGATCGAAAGGGGAGGCGTGACTTCCGCTGCTACTACAAATTCACCAGCCTTAAGCCTGCGTTCCAACTCTGAGGCAGGTTCGGTGTATTTTGGCGCATGATATTCAGAGTCGCCTTGCCACCAATCAGGTTGGCGCACAGGTCTAAAGATGGAATCCAAGGTTTGAGTAACTGCACCAGCCTCACCCGAAGTAAGACCCGTAACGATATTCTTTATCCCCACTTTGCCTGCTTGCTCTACCACATCACTCCAGGCATCTGTGCCAGCTTTGTTCCAATCCATAGGTGGCAGAACTTCGAGCAACAGCGCTTCACGTCCAAGCTTGAAGGATCGGTCGTAGATCTTATACCAAATGCACGGGCGGGATTCATCGACATAACAGCGTTCAGGGGTCGATCCGCCACAGGGTCCGTTCCGTAACCCCTTTGGGCATTCCATTGGGCAAATGAACGCAGTTTCTTGCAGGAGGCAGTTTCCGCACATACGACAACCGAACAGTGGACCTTTGACTGCGCGCTCAATGACCGCCAATGCACGTTTCTTGAACGGTTGGCGTTTGAATGGCATAAAAGGTGGTTGGTACCGACGACCCGGCGTGAACCCTGGCATAGAGTGCCTCCTATGGATTATACATTATATATAATTTTACCCCTTACTCTAAACTTTTGGGAAGGCACCTGCTATAATTTTTGGGATGAAATCTCTTTACAACTGTATCTTTGTAGCGCTTCTTTTCTTGACCTTTATCCTGATGCCGTCCGAAAAAGTGGATGCCCAACCTGTGGTTTTATCTCCTGATCGAACTGCACAGGAAATGATCGTAAAGGTGAATACCCTGCGTAACTCAAACGGATTGTTGCCTTATTCCACGAATCCAATTTTGATGAAGGTTGCTCAATCTCACGCGGACTATATTGCCAGCACGGGTGTGTTGACCCATTTTGATCAAGATGGCAAACGCCCATATCAGCGAGCAATCGACGCCGGCTATGATGTGGCTGGGAATTTATCTTCTGGCGGGTTATTGACAGAGGCGATCTTTTCTGGCTCGGGAATATCTGATGATGAGGTCATTTCTACATGGCAAAGCAATGCCGCTGATTCGGTTGCTTTGCTTTCCTCATCATATGAAGATGTTGGTGTTGGAATTTCTGCGGCGAACGGTATAACATACTATGTTTTGGTTGCTGGTTCAGAAAACGAATTAACGAGCCCACTCGCCTCGCCAGTAGTGGGGACTTCTATTTCGGTTGGGACCTCAGCTCCAGTTGCCACAGTTGGCACTGGGACTGTATATCCGAACACTGCGCTTCCTGATGGGGAGATCTATCATGTTGTTCGGAAAAATGAAGCCTTGTGGAGTGTTGCAATTTTATATAGCACCACGATCGAAGAACTGAAATTGTTGAATGGTTTGGCGACAGATGAAATCTTTGAAGGGCAGAAAATACTGGTAAGGGCAGTAAATACCCAAACGCCTACTCCTTCGTTGATCCCAGTCACGGTCACATTGGGAATCCCGACATCAACTGCAACACTCCCGGTAACGCCAACGAAGACTTCAACACCAACGCCAGTGCCCACTCCACCAACCAGCCTGCAAAAAGGGGGAATGGTTGTAGGTGGAATTACCCTGGTCGCTTTGCTTGCAGCCGGCTTGGGGGCTTTTCTTGGTAGGGCGAAAAAGAAGAATGACGATAATCTTGGGTAACTAACCTTCTATTTTTGCTATACTGGTATTGAGTAATGTCGATCCTGATTTTCTTGCGAGTAAAGGAGTGATACCCAATGAAAGCATACGTCATGATCAAGATCCGTGCTGGTGAAGTGAAAGAGGTGGTAAACAAGTTGCGCAAGATTCAGAGTGTGAAAGAAGCTCATATGACCTTTGGTCCATATGACGCTGTTGTAGAGGTCGAGACTGCAGATGTGGCGACATTGGGGCAAGTCACAGCTTTGGAGATCCAGCCAATTCCCGGAGTGGAGCAAACCTTGACGTGTCTTACAGTGGATGTGTAGTCCAGATCGAATTTCAAACGAGACGATACCTATCGTCTCGTTATTATTTAACTCTTGTTTTCACGAGAAGATTATTATTTGGGAATATTGATGTCGAGTAATTGCTTTGGACTTTAAGTCATTTTTTATTCTTTACTTAATACAGGAAGAGTTTACAGGGTATTATTTTGTTTATCTTGTGGGTTTTAACGAAGCAAGATGACATCTAGTAAAATATATGACCTTTTGAGGAATTAATGAAGAGACTTGATCAGTTAACGTTCATCCGATTTGGCATGGTAATTTTGATCGTGTTCTTTCACGGTTATGGGGGAATCTACACGGGATGGATGTTGAAAATCCCATTTTTCGATTCATTACTCGGAACTGCAACTACAGCGGTGGGATTTATGTACGTTCTTTCTGGATTTGTTATGTCTTTGGTGTATCACAAGTCTGAAGAGAAGTTTGAAATTGCAAATTACTGGAAAGCCAGGTTTGTCAGGATTTATCCCCTCTACATATTCGCTTTTCTTCTAACTTGCTTGTATTATTTTGACGCTTTTATCTCAGTAAAACCGCAGAAAATACTTGCTAATATTTTTGCTGTTCAGGCATGGATTCCAGCATATGCCCAGTCATTTAATTACCCTGCCTGGTCAATTACAGTTGAAATATTTTTCTACTTAATTTTTCCTTTTCTTACAATTTGGTCGTATCGAATATCCACTAAAAAATTAATCTCGGGCTCTATGATATTTTGGGCGATTAGCCAATTGATATATCATATTGTTTGGATAGGCTGGTTTGATACACAACGTCAATTCGTATTGTACTTCCCACTTATTCATTTAAACTCATTTGTTGTTGGCGTGGTTGGCGGAATTTGGTATGTGCGCGAAGGCAGGTTAGTGGCACATAATCCAGTCCATAACAGGTTTTTATTAGGGCTGAGCATTATCTTCTCATTGGGATATTTGATTTTGGGGATGAGATATGTCCCTTCATTGCCACATGGACTTCAACCCATGGCAGGAATTCTTGCCCCCATCATGCTCTTGTTTATTATGACATTATCGTTGGATAATACAAGGTTATCCAAATATTTACAGCTTCCCTGGCTGGTAACCTTGGGTGAAAGTTCCTACGCGATTTATATTTTACATGTACCAATTTCCTGGTTATTTGAAAAATACCTGGCTGAATTTAACATTCCGAATGCAATATGGGTATTTTCAGTATTTAATGTACCCCTAATTGTTCTATTCTCCGTGGGATTGTATATGTTTTTTGATACTCCCTTACGAAATTGGATGAGGGAGTATTTCAAAACTATAGATATTCGTCTGTTATTACTGGATTTTGCAATATTTATTC
>VFQT010003797.1_pt1 | contig 13361 bp, 13 predicted proteins | sample 3512381 | NCBI WGS metagenome assembly VFQT01 (sample SAMN10412376, study PRJNA504923) | tailings metagenome | isolation source: Relicate 2 Philex TSF3 active mining site | place: Philippines: Tuba, Benguet | collected 2017-08-29 | reverse complement strand
GGCTGCTGCTTTCCTTTTCATTTGCTCTCCCTTTTGTTGGATGGTGCTTGCTGTATTGCGGCTGGGGGCATCACTGACCCCGGGTTGTCGTGTGCCATTTGCCGATCGCCTTCTTCGAGAGGAAGCCGAAAACAATGAACACGACAAGACCAAAAACGCTCGCCACGATGATGGCTGCAACTAGTTCCGAGCCCCACAGGCGACCGCGGTAAATGTCGATCTGGGCACCGATGCCGACCACGCCACCCTGGCGGAAATAAAAGTCACCGACAACGGCACCGATGACGCTGAGACCCGCAGAGATGCGCAGGCCCACGAAGATGTTCGGCATCGCTGCCGGGAACTGCAGCTTCGTGAGCCGAGTCCACTTGCTTGCGCCGTGCAACGTGAAGAGCTCGTGTTGGCTTTTCTCCACGGACAAAAGTCCGAACAAGGTGTTGTTGACGATCGGGAAGAAAGCGATCAGCACGACAACGAGCACGCGCTGGGTTTGCACGCCGTCGATCAACGCGCGAATGAGCGGCGTCATCGCGAGGATTGGTGCCGATTGCAGCGCCACGAGATACGGCCACGTCGCGCGTTCGACCCAACGACGTGTTGCCATTGCCGTCGCGAGTGCGGTTCCGATGATGATGGTGATGACAAGGCCGATGAGTGCGACCTGGATCGAGCTCCACATCGACCTGAGGATCGGGAACAATCCCCGCTGCTCGCCGACCTGCCAGGTGAAGAAACCTTCTTTCAACACCTTGTGCGGTGTCGGCAACAAGAAGCGCTTTTGTTCGGGCAGGATCGTCGTCGACAGCGCGTACCAAAGGCCGATGAACAAGACGAAAACGACGGCGGGGCCGATGATGTCGCTTGCCCGCACGCGATTCGCCATCTCGACCGGCGCATCATCGGGACGGCGAGTCGACGGGGGCGTGACCGCCACCTGGGACTTGATGTCGGTCATACCAGCGCTCCGCGCAGCGCCGTGGAGACTTCGCCACAGAGTTCGGCGAACCTCGGTTCGTAGCGCAACGTGTGCGCACGTGGATACTCGAACGGCACGTCGAACGAGGCAACGATCCGACCGGGTCGCGACGACATCACCAAGACCTTCGTCGACATGTAGACCGCCTCGGAGATCGAGTGCGTGATGAACAACCCGGCGAAGCCTTCGAGTTGGAAGAGTCGCAACAACTCATCGTTCAGGCGCTCGCGCGTGATCTCATCGAGCGCGCCGAAAGGTTCGTCGAAAAGAAAAACACGAGGTTTCATCACCAGCGACCTTGCCAACGATGCGCGCATCTTCATGCCGCCGGACAGCTGCTTCGGATACTTGTCTTCGAAACCACTCAGACCGACCAGGTCGATGACACTGCGCGCCCGATCTTCGCGCTCGGCCTTGTCGACACCATGCAGTTCGGCCAGCAATTCGATGTTCTTCGCAACAGTTCGCCACGGCAGCAAGGTCGCATCCTGGAAGACGTAGCCGATGCTGTCGCGGTCGACGTTGCACGTGCCTTCCGTCGCGGTTTCGAGGTTCGACGCGATGCGTAGCAAAGTTGATTTTCCGCAGCCGCTGGGTCCGACCACCGTGACGAACTCGCCCGGATTCACATCGAAAGTGGCACCGCCCAGTGCACGCGTGCCGTCCGGGAAAGTCATTCCCACGTTGTTGAACGACAATGCCCCAGCCATCTACGCAGAATAATCCGTGCGCGAAGCACCACGAAAAGAAAGCTGTTTCCCGACCTTTAAAACTTTGTTAACCGCGACCGGCCTTGTGGACAACTCGCCCTCGACGCACCACGAGCGACCGCGGTGGACAGGTCGCCACCAATTGACGCGTTCCCGACACCGGCGTCACCATGAGATCTGCGACGGCGCCAACCACCGGCCCCGCATCGGGTGCACCGACGACTGCGCGCGCCACCGACGTGACACTGGCCAGAGCATCGTCGGGCAACAAGTGGGCGGCAAGGATCATCAACCCGGCCGCGTCGAGTGGGTCGCCTCTGCCGATCGGGTTGAACGGGTCCTGCAGGTTGTCGCTACCGGCAGCGACGCGCACGCCCGCCTCGCGAAGATGTTTCACCGCGGTGAGACCACGCGGCATCGCAGACTGCATGTCGCGACCCTGAAGGAACAGGTTCGTCTGCGGCAGAGCCACCACACCGACACGTGCTTCGGAAAGTTTCTCGGCGGTGACACGTTGCGCATCGACGTTCTGCATACCCAGACTCACGCAGTGGCTTGCGACGACACCGTGCGCGAAACCGGTTTTCAATACTTGCTCCGCCAGGTGGACAAGCGACGTGCGATCGGGGTCGGTGTGCTCGTCGGTGTGCAGGTCGAGAGGAACACCCAGTTCGCCGGCAAGTTCGACCAACTCCACATTGGCGAGCAGCGTGTCCTCGTCGAGATGCGGGCAACCGCCGATGATGTCGACACCCATGCCAACTGCCTCACGGGCGAGGCGTCGGTGCGCCTCTCCCTGTGATCCCGTCACCGGCCAGCCGAGCAGCGCCACGATTTGCAGGTCGACGACGTCGGACGTGCGACGCCGCACCTCCAGCAGGGCTTCCACCGACGTGAGACCGTTCTCTTCCGTCACGTCGGCATGCGTACGAATGGTGGTTACGCCGTTGCGCACCATCACGCGTACAGCGCGTTCGGCTCTTTCGATCGTGTTCTCAACAGTCATCACATGGCGGTTGGCGATCATCGCCGTGATGGCGCCCATCAGATCGCCGGTCGGGTTCGCAATGAACTCGGCGAGATAGGCCTTGTCGAGATGCGCATGCGTCTCGACAAGTGACTCCGTCAACAGCCCGCCCTCACCGTCGACAACGGCCTCACCGGCTGCGGCCACGAGCACCGGCCCGACTTCGACGACGGTTTCACCTTCGACACGCACCGACACCACATCGCCGTTCGACGACGGTGTGATGACGTTCGTGATCAGCACGTGAGGTCGACTCTTCCGCTCAGACGAGCGGTTCCAAGTTCGGCAGTGGCCGACGTTCGACCTTTTCGCCGAGCTTCGGGAAGACCTCTTCGGTGACGAGGTGCATCTGCTCGATCATCTCTTCGCGCGAAACGCCCGGGAAGTCGAAGAAGAAGCAGATGTGCTTCAGGTCGAGGAGATCCCGCCAGAAGCCGAGAGTGTCGACCGCGTCGTCGATCGACCCGACGATTTGGATCTTCTGGTCGTTCGATTCCTCGACGGTCGGACAATGGTTGAACGCGACCTTGCTGCCGTCGGGATTGCGATACGACGAGAAGCGACCGTACGGCGAGAGGAAGTTTGCGAACTCGTCGTGGCCGGGCTTGCCCTTCACCATCGCCTTTTCGCGCGTCTTTGCCACGTGAATGTTCATGACAAGACAACGGTCCTCGCCCGGTGCAACCGGCTTGCCCATCTCCTCGCGGATCTCCGCGTAGCGATTCCACTTCTGCAGTTGCGAATCGGCGTTCTGCAACCAATAGACCGCCTTGTGTCCCTCGCGGGGCACGTACTCGACGGTCTCGGGGGACGTCACAGGTTGGTAGACGTCGATGTGACGCAGTGGACGTGGAATCAACGTGAGGTCGTCGACGTACTTGCCGCGGTCCGGAATGTCGTCGGGCGGGAAAACGAAGTGCTTGCCACGGTACGAAAAGCGCTCGTTCGTCCACGCGGTCTTGATGACTTCCATCGACTCTTCGAACACCTCGCGGTTGATGCGATCATGCTCGGCGGACATGGCATTGTCACCCGAGGCAACGACGGTTCCGAGGCTCCATGCCTCTCGCGGCACGGTGCCACGGCCGACGCCGAATTCCATGCGGCCTCCGGTCACGATGTCGGCGATCGCAAAGTCTTCGGCGAGCCGCAGTGGGTGCCACTGGGGAACCACATTGAACATCTGGCCGAGGCGCAGCTCTTTTGTCTGACCCGCAAGGTGCTGTCCGAACAGGATGAGATTGGGGAGAACCTCGTAGCCCTCGTACTGGAAATGGTGTTCGGTCAACCACATCGTGTCGATGCCGACTTCGTCGGCCGTCTTCGCCCATGCGACGAGATTCTTGTAACACTCGATGACTGCGTTGTTGTCGTAGCGACGTTTCGTCGGCTCGACCTTGCCCGCGTCGTCCATCGGAACCGTGCAGAAGAAGTTCGCGTCGACTCTCATGGGCAAACAATAGTTCAGGCCCGCACGGGTCCTTCCATGGTGACGAAACGGTCACGTTCCCTTTACAAAAACCTCATCCGTCCTATGCGGAGAGGGTGTTCCCGTACAGCTGCCATGCCAGGGCGCTCTTGGCGACGAGGCTGAGCCACAGGTACACCTTCTCTCCGTAGACGTAGACGGCCCACTTCCCCACCTTGCGGTATTGCAGGAACTGGTTCAGGGCAAAGAGATTGAAAAAGATGAAGATGCTCACGAAGATGCCGTAGACGAACTTTGGCATTTCGCTGCCCGGGCCGAGCAGATAAATGAAGAGGCCAATCCACGGGACAATGCCTACGACGCATCCAAACCAGAACGGCGTCCACCACACCTTCTGTCCCGGTTTGTTGACGACTTCCATGATCCAGCCGAACAGAATCATCGCCACGTTCGCCCCCGCGATACCCAATAGCCCCGCAATGTCCCCGATGCCGAACACCAGGCAGATCGCAATGATCATGAGCGTCGATGAAATCGAGTACTCAACCCAGCGGAAACGGTTCTGACCGGCGGCAATCTCGCTTTCGTAGGTCTTGCGGCCAACCGACGACACGATGAAGTGGAATAGCGCGGAGAGAAAGAGGAACAACGCCGCAGCCCACGCAATCGACACATCGAAGCTGCGTTCGAGCCGGCTGATGTCGAGTCGATTGTTCGGCGCATCGTTCCAGAAGAACGTGGTGACGGGAAGCGCAAAGTCGTTCGCCAGAACCAAGATCGCGATGCCCTGCACGAGATGCAGCACCGCCGCAACCACGTTCAACCGTTGAAGTCGACCTGATTTTTGGACCATGCAATGAGCGTATCCTTGACCCGTGTCCGACGAATCGTCAGTGAAGCAGCGCTTGCTGGAGCTCGCGATCCAGACCATCGATGAGTCCGGCGAACCGGGTATTCGCGTGAATCAACTCGCTGAATCGGCCGGTGTTTCGATTCCAACGCTGTACCACCACTTCGGAAGCCGCGAAGGTCTCATCGAAGAGGCACAAGTCGAACGATTCATCCGCGCCCTTCGGCGTGACGCCGATGCACTGGTTCAACAACTCGGCAAGTGCAAGACAAAGGCCGAACTGATGAACGCCATTCACCAGCTGTTCAAGAACCGCAAGGCCAAGGGGCGCGCCCTCACCCGCTGGCAACGAATGAACGCCCTCGGTGCGACTTACGCCCGGCCGACTCTGGCCGAACGCGTCGTCTCAAGCCACGACGAAGTCGTGACGAACATCGCACTCGCGCTCCTTCCCTTCCAGCGCAAGGGGTTCATTCGACAAGACATCGACCTGCGCGCCGTCGTCGCGTGGTACAACGGCGCACTCCTCGGCAAGAACCTCGTCCAGATCAGCGAAAGCGCCATCGACCTCGCCGAATGGGACCGGGTCTTTGATGAAGCGGTTTTTGCGGTGCTTTTCGGCGAGTTTCCCGCGTAAGTCTTGCCTCAAACCGCGCCGTCGAGAATCGACGTGAATCCACTCGGTTCATGCGGGCCGATGACGAGGTGTTCAAACACTCCGGTGCCCACCCGGCCGTTTGATTCGACCCGACAGAGATTCTGCAAGTGGATCATGGTCGGGTCAGCGGGATTGGCGTCGGCGATGACGAACTCGTCGCGCTGTTCGGCAAACTCGCCCTTCCACTCGCCGTGACCCCACTCGGAGTGCGTGTAGCCGATGCCGCGCATGAAGAACCGCAGGAGCGGGGTGTAAGTGACCACAATCGGTTCGGCCCGCCAGCGCTCGAGAGTGACGGTTGCCGATTCGAGCCATCGCGTACCCGTTGCCCACTTCGGTTCAATGTGCACCGCGGTGCAGCGGTCGACGTTTGATTCGTCGAGAACGAATTCGGTCGACGTCGACGAATGTGGCACTCGGGCGGTGACCGCCCCACTGCGGTGCCACGACCTGCCATTGGCGTAGTCATTGATTGCCGCGTGCGTGTACTGATCGTCGAAGGTCGTGGGAGCCCACAACCAGAAGAATTGCGGGGCTTTCTTCGGGCCGTTCGCACTTCGGGCCGAGTTCCGCACGCCCCACGAGCGGTCGCGGCACCCGGTGATGCCTCCGATATCGGCAAGATTGGTGCGCTTGCCATCGACTTCCACCCAGCCCGACCATTCGCCGAACTGCGTCATTCGCGTGTAGTCCATTTGTGGGCGACCGTTCTCGAGGTGTTTGAACGACGGTTCCTCGAGAAGAGCCGAAGTTGCACGCCATGTGATGTCGGCGCAGACACCGAAGCGGTTGTCGACGATGATGCGGTGTTCGAGCATGGGACGCACGACTTCGATTCGAATCGCACCGACTTCGAGGTTCGTGCGGTCACGATCACAGTGACGCGATGCGCGCACACTGTGCTGCGTTCCGTCGACCGATACACAGAACGCGGCGTCCATCACCTGTTTGTTCGGATACACCCCGAATGCGACCGCGAAGAAGATGTCGCCCTTGGTGTCGTGACCGTTGTAGAAGTACCGGTCATAGACACCGGGTGCGTCGCTGAACACGTGCATGACCGGCGCGGAACTTTGGTGAACCGGAAAGTCGTCGAAGGGGTGCAGCATGCACGCAACACTAGGTCGGTTGCGAGAGGCCGTATTCGGCGATGTCGACGGGGCGGCGTTCGTCGATCGACTTGTGGGCGGCGGCACCAACAACGACCGACCACAACCCCGCCGTGGTGTCGACCTCGACGAGGCCGGTGCCGCGGATCGCGTCGCAGAACTTGCGCAGTTCCACGTAACTGGCACCGTGATGAAAGCCGACGTGGCCCACATGACTGCTCGCAATTTCGAGGGTTGCCACCGAGCGATCGGCACGACGGCCCAGATACAGGTTCCCGTCGCCGGGTACCGCTGCCTCGAGCTTGCCTTTGTCGCCCACGGCAACGATTTCCTGTTCGTTACGGCCACCTTCGGCGAACATGCTGAGATCCAGCATCGCGCGCACGCCGTTGTCGTAGTCAACGATCACATAGGCATTGTCGAGAATGTCGGATCGCTCGCCGCCGTACATCTCATCCAGATGGTTCACATCCTGACCACCGCTCGCATAGACACGGGTGGGTCGTGCGCCGACGGTGAGATTCATGAGGTCGAAGAAATGGCAGCACTTCTCGACGAGCGTTCCGCCCGTGTTGCGTGAGAAGCGGTTCCAATTGTCGACCTTGACAAGGAACGGGAATCGGTGCTCGCGAATGGCCAACATCCGCAAAGTGCCGATGTCGCCGGCACGGACGGTTTCGAGAAATCGGGCAATGGGTGGCATGTACCGGTATTCGAGGCCCACCCAGGTGACGGCGTCTCTGCTTTGCGCCGCGGTGACGATGCTGCGGCAGTCGTCGACGGTGGTGCACATCGGTTTCTCGACGAGGACGGGAACGTTGGTCGCGAGAACGTCATCGAGGATCGCCTTGTGCGTGTGGTTCGGAGATGCGATCACGACCGCGTCGACGAGGCCGGACGCGAGCAGGTCGCGGTGGTCGCGGAATGCGCGGACCCCGTTCCACTTCTCACCCATCGTGAGTTCCGCCCAGTTGAGTGGTTCGTCGTTCGGGTCGGACACCGCGGTGACAACGGCATCGTCCATCGGGAGGAGATTGCGCAAGTGTTCGCAGCCCATCATCCCGGTGCCGATGACACCGAAGCGCAGTTTCTCCATGTCGCCGAGACTAGGCGCGGCGCTTGACGCGGCGCGGACGACCGATTCGCACCGACACGCCGGGCGAAAACATCACGTGGGCGTCACCAGACGGCGCGGGCAGCCCGGCCGATTCGACGATGTTCTGGTCGATCTCCCGCAGACGTGCCGTGTGAAGGGGCCAGGGTTCGTGGTCGACGGGGGCGTACATGAGACCACCGAAGAAGCCGCGCGAGTAAAGACCCCAGCGTGCCGAGAGGAACACCGACAGTTCATCGGATTTCGCAATGGCCTGTCCGATCTCGACCGTCGTCGTCGAGTGGGCTCGTGATGGCCAGCGACGCTCGACGGTTGATCGCAGAACGTTGCCCTCGATGCGGTTCGAGGCGCGGCCCCAGCAGTAGGGCAAGAGGTAGGTGGTGCGTGCCACGACTGCGGGGATGAGACGGTTGACGTCGAGAGAGAAGAACCACACTCCGGGAATACCGTTGCGGCGCACGTAGGTGCGCACGTTGATTTCGGGGAACGAGCCGAGATAGGGAACCGCCGGCATGCGGGGCAAGGTGATGCCACGCATCGAAAAAGGAATGAGGCCAACCCAAGCCGAACCGTCGAAGGTGTCTACTTCTAGACCCGGGGGCAGAAGCGACCGCACCGTCGCGGGGTCGTAACGCCAGTGGATGTAGGCGAGGTCGCGCCACTGCTGCACCATCACCGCACGGCGCACGGGATTCGGGCACGACTCGATCACGGTCTCACCATAAGTTGCGTTTTGCGTGCATGACTAACCTGAGCCCATGGAAGAGAACCTCGTGTCCGATGCCACCCGTCGGCTCGGGGACGAAGTCGAGATCGGCCCGATCGGTTTCGGTTGCTGGCGACTCACCGGTGAATCCGACACCGACAACGGCCGTTTGATCGCAACCGCTCTCGATCTCGGAATGAATCTCATCGACAACGCCGATGTTTACGGCCTTGATTGGGGTGGAACGGGTTTCGGTGCATGCGAAGAGGCGTTGGGTCGTGTGCTTGCCGCCGACCCGTCGTTGCGAGACCGCATGGTGTTGGCGACCAAGGGCGGCATCATTCCGGGGGTTCCCTACGACTCGTCGGGTGCGTACCTCATATCGGCATGCGAAGCCTCGCTGCGCAGGATGGGCGTCGACCATGTGGACCTCTACCAAATTCACCGACCCGACGTGTTCACGCACCCCGAAGAAATTGCTGTCGCGTTCGCCTCGCTGCGCGACCGTGGATTGGTGTCGATGTTCGGGGTCTCGAACTACTCGCCATCGCAAACGATCGCATTGTCGACGTATCTGGAAGAACCCCTCGTATCCACCCAACCCGAGTTCTCGTGCACCGCGCTTGCGCCGATGCGCGACGGCACGTTCGACCTGTGCATGGAAGAGGGCATCACTCCCCTGGCGTGGAGTCCACTTGCCGGTGGTCGCCTCACCACGGGCGAAGGCATACGACCCGAATTGGTGTCGGTTCTCGATGAACTCGCTGCACGTGAGGGAACTTCGCGCGCGGCGATTGCGATCGCGTTCGTGCTGGCACACCCCGTTGATGCTGTTGCATTGGCCGGCACGCAAAAAGTCGAGCGTTTGAGCGAACTTGCGTCGGCGGTCCACGTGGCCCTCTCGCGCGCCGACGTGTACCGCATCATCGTGGCGAGCGACGGCGTACCACTGCCGTGAGCACCGCGGCCCGCTCGAACAAGCGACCGTCGGCCGAGGTCGCATGGTTCGGCGCGCTGTGCGACGACGACTACGAACAGCTCGGGGTTGTTCGTCCCGACCTCCGCAGCAGTTGGGAACACTGCCGCGACATCGTTCTGGAAGCCGAGCGTGGGGGATTCGACAACGTTCTTCTTCCATCGGGTTACGACCTCGGAATCGACACCACATCGTTCGCGTCGTCGATCGCGCCGTTCACATCGACAATGTCGTTGCTCGTCGCGGTGCGCTGTGGTGAATTGTGGCCACCACAGCTCGCGAGGCAGTTGGCGACGTTGAATCAGACACTCGGTGGCCGTTTGACGGTGAACATCATTTCCTCGGATCTTCCGGGTGAGGCCCTCGACGGTCCTTCAAGATACGGACGCACGCTCGAGGTGATGACGATCGTTCGCACGCTCATGCAGGGACATCGCGTCGACTTCGACGGCGAGTTCCACTCTGTTCACATTGATGCACCGCGCATCTGCCTGGAGAACCCTGTTGACCCGTCGTTCTACTTCGGTGGTCTCAGCAACGAGGCACGAGACGTCGCAGCGGCAGGTGCCGACGTGTACCTGATGTGGCCCGACACCGAGGAGATGATCGTCGCGACGATGAATGACATCCGAGAACGCGCCGCTCGTCAGGGTCGATCGCTGAGGTTCGGGTATCGCTGCCACGTGGTGGTACGTGACACCGAAGCCGAGGCGATCGCAGCAGCGCACCACTTGATTGCTGCAGTCGACGACGACGAGGGGGCTCGGATTCGCGCCCGATCGCTCGACTCACAGAGCACGGGAGTGCGGCGGCAAGCCGAGCTGCGCGAGTCATCGGCGACCGACGGCTTCGTCGAACCACACTTGTGGACCGGCATCGGCCGGGCGCGCAGCGGGTGTGGTGCCGCCATCGTCGGCACTCCACGACAAGTCGCCGACAAGATCAACCGCTACCGCGACATGGGTATCGATGCATTCATCCTCTCGGGCTACCCGCACCGTGACGAATGCACACGCTTCGCCCGCGACGTCCTGCCACTTCTGAGAAACGACTGAGGACCGACTGACATGGCAATCCCCGTTGGAGACCTTGACCTGCCGCGTTATCGCATGTCGCTCGACAACCCGACACCCGGCGAGTATCACGACGAGGTTGCGGCATCGCGTGACAACGGCTGGATCCAACGTTGGCTGTGCGGGTACGTGGTGTTCGGCCACGACGACGTGACTGCGCTTCTTCGCGAACGCCGTCTGCACCAGGCGGCGGGCAAGGTGCCGGCGCTTCTTGCCGGCATCACAGACCCGGTGAGTTCCCTTCCGGCCGACGACATCCTGCTCGCCGAGGGTGAAAAACATCTGCGCCTGCGTCGCCTGGTTGCGGAAGCGTTCTCACCGAAGTCGATCGACAGCCTGCGTCCTGCGATTCGCACCCATGTCGAACGTCTGGTGGATGAGGCAACAACATCGTCCATCGGCGTTGTCGAGTTTCAGTCGATGATCGATGAACTTCCCGTTGCGGTGATCGGCGACATGCTGGGTACGGGTCGCGACGACTTCCCTCTCTACAGCAAGTGGGCGGAGTCACACTTTCAGGTGCTGAAATCGTCGGCCGTTGGTGACGTTGAACGAGATGCCCGACTGGCGCGCGATGCCGCCGAGTTCGACCGTTACTGCATCGACCTGATTGAAGCGCGTCGCACCAATCTCTCGGGCGATCTCTTGAGCAAGCTGATCCTCGCAGAGGAGGCGGGCGATCGATTGTCGACGGGGGAACTCGTGTCACTCATCCGCAGCTTCATCGCTGCGGGCATCGACACGACGCGCAACCAACTCGGCTCGATGATGGCCCTCATCCTCGATAGCCCCGGTGCGTGGCAAAGACTTCGCAACGACCCGTCTCTCGTCGCGGGGGCAGTCGAAGAGTCGCTGCGTCTGCTCAACCCCATCCGCATGGCGATGCGCCTGGTGTTCGAGCCATTCGAGTACCGCGATGTCCTCTTTCCCGCGGGCACCCTGATCGGCATCGGCCTGTCGGGTGCCAGCCACGACGGCACGCACTTCTCCGATCCTGGTTCGTTCGAGCCATCGCGTACCAACGCACGCGACCACATGGCCTTCTCGTTCGGGGTGCACCATTGTCTCGGCGCCGCCCTGGCCCGCGCCGAACTGCAGGAAACCTTGTCGGTGCTTCTTCACAGATGGGAGTCGGTCGAACTCGCCGCGCCAGTCGAATGGAAGCACGCGAAGCTCCCCGTTTGGGGACCCTCGGCCCTCCGCGTCGCGGTGTATCCCGGATGAAGTAGAACTGATTGGCGATGGAACCGTGGCAACTTGATGCGACGTCGGTCGCACGGCTGATCACCAAACGTGAGCTGTCCGCGCGGGACTGCGTCGAGTCGCACCTCGCTCGCATCGATTCGCTCAATCCCCTCCTCAATGCAATCGTTCGGCGCACCGATGACGATGCGCGCCGTCAGGCCGCCGACGTCGATGCGGGTCGGGTCACGGGTTCGCTTGCCGGCGCAGTCATGACGACGAAGATCAACACCGATCACGTTCCCTACCCCAGCGACAACGGCATCAAGGCACTCGCCGCGCACCAACCCGTCGAAACCCACCCGGGCATCCGGGGACTGATCGACGAGGGGCTCGTGATGGCGGGTCGCACGAACTCACCCGCGTTCGCAATGCGCTTCCACACTGCCAACGATCTGCACGGTGAGACGCTGAACCCTCACGATAAGAACGTGAGTTGCGGTGGATCGAGCGGTGGCGCAGGTGTTGCGGTTGCGACCGGTATGTGCCATATCGCGCAAGGCAACGACATCGCCGGGTCGATTCGTTGGCCGGCGACCCTCAACGGTGTCATCGGGCTGCGCCCGACCATTGGTCGCGTTCCCGGCGGAGGCACCAACCCAGCGGTCGGACGCGGCTGGGGCGCAGCGAACATGTCGACGAACGGTCCCCTCGCGCGCACCATGTCCGACATTCGCACGGCATTCCACGCGATGAGTACGAACAACTGGAGCGACCCGAACTGGGTACCCGTTGGTCGGCACTTTGTCGATGACCCCGTCCTGCGAAACGGCAACGCGATCAGGGTCGGCCTCATCACCAACGATGGCAACCACATCGATTCCCACGTGATCGACGCCGTGAATCGGGTCGGTGCCGCGCTCGAAGATGCTGGTTACGTGGTTGACGAGGTGTCGATGCCCATGACCGACGTCTTTTTCACTTTGTGGGAACGCCTCGGCACGTTCGACATCGGTCTTGGTCTTGCGCCGATGTTGAAGGACATCGACGACAGCGGTCTCCAAGCTGCGATTTCGGATTGGGTGACAACCCTGCCGGAACCGACGCCGCAGACGTTCATGTCGGCACTGGTCGACCGCGACTTCGTGATGCGCGCATGGACACGATTCCTGGCCGATCACCCGATTGTCGTTTCACCACTGATGTCGTTGCCATCGATCCCGCGTGGTTTCGACATCGACCATCCGGGCGCAATGACCGAACTCATTGACATTGGTCGCTGGGGTGTGAACCTTTCAGCCGTTTCGATGCCGGCCCTCGCCTTTCCAACCGGCAAGGTGAACGGCGTGCCGATCGGCGTACAGATCTTTTCGCGGGCGTGGCGCGAAGACCTTCTCCTCGATGCCGGCGATGCCCTCGAAGCCCGCTTCGGCGCGGTCACCCCCACCGACTGCCTCTGGGCAGAATGAACGTCCGCCGCGGTCAGCCGTGGCCGGGAATCGTGCGCCACGGGCCGGCGTCGGCGCGTGGTTCTTTCGGCAGGCCGAGAAT
>VFQT010003796.1_pt1 | contig 13364 bp, 11 predicted proteins | sample 3512381 | NCBI WGS metagenome assembly VFQT01 (sample SAMN10412376, study PRJNA504923) | tailings metagenome | isolation source: Relicate 2 Philex TSF3 active mining site | place: Philippines: Tuba, Benguet | collected 2017-08-29 | reverse complement strand
CGGCACCGCCAGCCTGCTCGATGATGTATACCTCATAAGCGGTAGCGGCAGCGGAAGTCGCTCTGGTGGGTTCACCTACAGCCACAATATTGTGACCCCTCTGCGTCGCGAAGGCAGTTGCGCCTGGACCGTTTCGGGGAGCGTACAATTCAGCCGCAACAACCGCCTCACCCGCACACTCGACTTTGGGAACGGCAGCTGCGACGACCAGGCAACCATAAGCAACGGAACCCGCACCCGCACCATCACCCTGCCTTGAGCATCATGCAGCATTTCGATGCCTTAGAAGACAGCGAATTAAGCATCGACCGTTCTACTCTATGACCGCCAGCATGGGGCCGAGTTTGCTGCCTGTGCATAGGCGGCCTAGGCGTGGACAATACATGGCCGAAACGCCCCCATCGAGGTAAAGGGCATTATTGCAGCCTTTCCGAAGCATGTATTCGGCCAATTGATGGAAGTTAACCGGTCGGTTGGATAGGGCAAAAACGACATGCCCGTCTTTGCGAACACCTACCCCATTGCGAATGAACAGGCTATTGGAAGAAGGCGAAAAAGCACGGCCGCGGTTAATTTGACCGTTGATGAGCAGCATGGGTCCCGATTGTGTCGCAAATTGGACATCAGTTCGTTTTGGGAAATCGCGCGATGTGCAAATCCCGGCCTTGCCGTCCTTGGTCACATAGAAAACGCCGTTGGGCTGCAGGTAGAAATTGGCACTTTTCGCACGGCCGCGGTTCAGGAGCAATGTTCCATGCTTGGCGGAGCTGCAGCAACCAGTCTGGCCATGAACAACCAGCAAACCCATTGGATGCCCCTGAGGAGTGGCAAGAAACATCCCGGCATTCATCCCCAGGAGCAGTTTTCGTCTACCGAGCTTGTTCTGGGAATCTTCAATGTGCGCTTTCAGTCGACCCAGATCGCCCAGGATTTTACCGTCCCGACCCTTCCAGTGCACCTCGATGCGATGACAAATGGGGTCAACCGTCAATGAAGAGAAGGGGTTGATGGAGACCCAAATTACGCCCAGCAGAAGAGCGGCTCCCAAGATGGCCGCCAGCTTCCACAAAACCGTTTTCGAGGCTAAATCGGGCATGCGGTCGGAAGCCATTTCAGCGGGGGCGGGTTAAGTGGCGGAGAAAGGCGGGCGAGCCCAGCACATGCACGTTGGCACCCATGCCCAGAACAAAGCGGGCTGGGCTATCGAAACGCTGCACCGATGCCTGAAATTGGTAGGTCTCGCCCTCAGCCAAGGTTTCGATATGGGCTGCGCAGGCGGGGAATTGCTCGCGAAGTAGAAGGTTGGCCCGTAAATTCATGACCCAATGCACCTTTTTCGTGGGGTTGCGCCCCTGGTAGCCAAAAACGTCGGGCTGGTGGAAATGGTGTCGCGCCTCATGCGTCATCGCTTCTTCGAGAACCTCCACCCCACCCATGCGCTCCAGGTCGAAATACTTGTTTTTGCCCGTGGCGATCTCGAAGGCCGACAAGCTTCGGTAGTTGTCGGTGAATCCCACTGGTTCAACATGCCGGTCTGCAATGGTTTGGCTGTTCGCCGACGCGTAGCCGCGGATGATGAGCTGCCTTTTTTCGGTAATGGCCAGGTTAATGAGCTCCACAAATCGGCCCAGATGGGCGCTGTAGATGATGTTGGCACCCGCAGCGAGCATTTCCACGTCCGACAGCCGAATTTTCTGGAGAATTCCTTCGGTCAGCGGATTGGAACGACCCGTCGATCGCAGGATCCGCTCGAGGTAATCGGCCTCTTCGGTGGTAAATGGCAGTTGATGCGCCGCAGTAGGCGACGAAAGCGCATAGCGGTTGCCCGATTTTCGTGCGAGAATGAAGCCCAAACTCTCGAGCAATTCGATGTAGCGATAGACTGTGCGCTCCGAGGTTTCGAGGTGCTCAGCGATGTCATCGATCGACTTGGCCGGGCGCGACCGCAGATAATTCATCAACTGAAAGACCCGGTAGATGCGGTTTTGGTTGAACATAGGGCGCGGGGTTTAGTGACAAATAGAGTCAGTTGAGGACAATGCTTCAAAATTGACCCGATTTGACAAAGTGCTTTGTTTAATTTGCTGTTGTAAAAATACACGATATGAAAACAACATCAATTTTTGTGGCCCTACTCCTGCTTTTGGGTATGTATCAAAGGGCACAAGCCCAGTCTTCACAGCTGCGCATACAATTCGACACCGTCTATGTGAACAATGAACCAGCTGCGCGCGTCATGATCGGCGAGGTCACCGGCCGCTTGGTACAAATCGAAACCTATTTGATGGCGAACTTTTCGGCCAAGCGGTTTCAGGGTCATAAAGCGGCCTATGAATCCCAGTTGATACAGAACATTAGAGAAAGAAAACTATTTCCAGGAGCGAGATTGCAATTTGTTTATAAGGATTACCATCAAATGTCAAATTTTGAACAGACAGATTCGGACCAGCAGATTCCAGGAATTCAGGGGAGTGAAGGAGAATCCACTCGACGACGGTTGCATCCGGGGACCTACCTCGCCCGAGCGGGTCGGTCCTACAATGTCGCTTTGGTGACGTCTATCATCACCGGCGCGGTGGCAACACTCATACTTCCACCGTATGGCCTAGGCGTAACCTTAGGTGTATTGGGCGCAGGAAGCGGCATCAGCACAGCCGCGTTCATCTCCGGCAATGCAGACTTGGTGAAAGCCGGCGAGGGTCTAAAGCTCCAAAGCAATGGTACCCCCTAAGCGCTTAGTACCCCTTTTCCGCCCTAATGGATGGTATGGGTTTAACTTTGTTGAAACTGCAGACCAAAACCCCTGCAACGAGGAATAAATGCCCGATTCCTATTCGGAATGTTGCAGCGGTTGTTGTATGTTTACTCAACCTTGAAAATGGGAAAAACACCTTCTAGTGAATTGAATATGGGAAAAGTTACCTTTTGGGATGTGATCGAGTCCACTATAGAACGGGCTGGTCTCCCCCTTTCCGCACGTGAAATATGGGACAAAGCACAAGAATTGGGTACCATGGGCGATTATTCAACAACAGGAAAGACTCCCTGGGCCACAATAGCGGCGTATTGCTATACCGACATCAATAAAAACGGTGAGGCGTCGACAATCGTCAAAACAAGCGACCGTCCTGTGCAATTTTACTTGCGCCGCCTGGGAAAATTCAACGATACCAGTTCAAAAGTCGGCCACCCGACTGAGGCAACAAAAACCAAGGGAGCAGTTGATTCTGAGAAGAAATTTATGGAGCGCGACTTGCATCCGCTGCTGGTGGCTTATGCCTATGGAGACACCCATTTCAAGGCGAATTTGAAAACCATATATCAAGAAAAATCAGCAAAGGCAGTTAAAGGACAGAATGAATGGTTGCACCCCGATCTCGTGGGCGTTTATTTCCCTTTCCGCGACTATAAACAAGAAACCCTAGAAATCCAGAATCACCTGTCGATTACATCGGTGAAACTGTATTCATTTGAACTTAAAATAGCATTGAACTTTGGAAACCTAAGGCAATCCTACTTTCAGGCCGTTTCGAATTCAAGTTGGGCCCACGAGGGCTATCTAGTGGCCGTGGAAATCGATGATGACCCCACTTTTAAAGATGAGGTACGTCGCCTCAACAATGCGTTTGGAATCGGAATCATTAATTTAAATGCCGAGAACATCTATGAGAGCGATATACTCTTCCCGGCACGCATAAAAAGCGATATTGACTGGGATACAGTGAACAGATTGGCCCAAGAAAATTCAAATTTCAATGACTTTCTAAAACTGATCACAGAGGACTGTAAATTGGGAAAAGTCAAAAGCCAATATGACCGAATCATGAAATGGGATGAAATAGAGCAGTATGTAGTCGATAAGAAGATTAATCAAGCAGGTAGGTGAATTTGTTTTGGCTAAGTCGATTAAAAAGTAACATTTGAACAAAAAGAACGTGCAAAAGCAGGTTAAAACTAAGAGGCGTGTTGCGGACCATGGGGAGGTGTTCACCAATGAACGCGAAGTCAATGCAATGCTTGATTTGGTGAAGCAGGAGACTGAGCGAATTGAATCACGGTTTTTGGAGCCAGCTTGCGGAAACGGCAACTTTCTTGCTGAGGTTCTAAGGCGAAAGTTAAAAGTGGTGGATGCAAGGTATGGAAAGAGCCAGTCGGAGTGGGAACGATACGCTGTAATAGCTGTGAGCAGTATTTATGGTGTGGATATTTTGGAGGATAATGCATTAGAGTGCCGCGATCGTTTATTTCAGATTTTTGATGAACAGTACACACGCCTTTTTCGAGGTGATTGTAACGATGCATGCAGGCGGAGCATTCGATTTATTTTTGAAAGGAACATATTGTGGGGCGACGCTTTGGATTTTACCAACCCTGTCAGCAAACAACCAATTGTTTTCTCCGAGTGGAGCCCTGTAAACGGATCCATGATCAAACGAAGAGACTTTATGTTTAAGTTTTTGGTTCAGAAAACCTTTCAGACATCATTATTCAATGACGAGGGCAATCCCGCGACAATTGATGAGCCTGTAAAAGATTACCCCCTCGTGCATTTTTTAAAACTAGGAGAAGATGTTGCAAGCGAATTATAACCCCGATGTACTCTCCTGTCTTGCCAACCTCAGCAATGATGAGGTCTTTACACCGCCGAACTTGGTGAACGACATATTGGATTTACTCCCTGTTGAACTTTGGAGTGATCCTAATGCCAAGTTTTTGGATCCCGTATCCAAAAGCGGTGTGTTTTTGAGGGAAATGGCCAAGCGATTGATGAAAGGCTTAGAAGCCCATATACCCGACAAGCAGGAACGCATTAACCATATTTTCAGCCAACAACTTTACGGCATTGCCATCACGGAACTCACAAGTTTACTGAGCAGACGAAGCGTTTATTGCTCAAAAAATGCAATGGGAAAATACTCCATTTGCGAAACCTTTACCTCTGAACAAGGGAATATCCACTACGAGCGATTGCAACATACTTGGAAGGATGGCAAATGCATCTATTGCGGTGCAAGCCAGGAGGTTTATGATCGTGAAGATGCTTTTGAAACCTATGCTTACAATTTTATTCATACAGACAAACCCGAAAAAATATTCAATATGAAGTTTGATGTTATAATCGGAAATCCACCTTATCAGCTCTCAACCGCAGGCGAGGAAAACGGTGCACAGGCAAAGCCCTTGTACCACTTGTTTGTTGAGCAAGCAAAAAAGCTTAATCCCAGATATTTGTGTATGGTGACACCTTCAAGGTGGTTTACAGGAGGATGGGGCTTAGATGATTTTAGAAAAACGATGTTAAGTGATTTGAGAATCAGGGAGATACATGACTTCCCCAATGCTTCGGACTGTTTCCCAGGTGTAGAAATAAAGGGAGGTGTAAGTTATTTTTTGTGGGATAGAGATTACTCTGGAAAGGCAACATTTTTTTCGTACAATAATGATCAATTATCATCTAAAAGTACTCGTTTTTTGAAGGAAAAGAACACTGATGTATTGATAAGATACAATGAGGCAATTCCTATTTTAAAGAAGGTACAATCCTTTAATGAAAATACATTCGAAGAATTGATAAGTACTAAGAAACCATTTGGACTTATAACAAATTATAAAGGCAATAAGACTCCATATCAATCAGAAAACGTTAAACTTTATGGTAATCGTAGAGTTGAATATATTAGAAGGGGAGAAGTTACTAGAAGACAAGATGTAGTAGATTCGCATAAACTAATAGTACCCAAAGCTGTTGGATCTGGCGACAGCAAAACAGATCATATAAAGCCAATTTATTCAGAACCAGGATCATGTTGTACCGAGACATATTTATTAGTCGGGCCATTTGCTTCGAAACAAGAATGTGACAATGTTCTGTCATATTTTAATACCAAAATGTTTCATTTTTTAGTTACATTACAAAAGAATACTCAGGATTGTATGAAAAAGGTTTATTCGTTTGTTCCGTTACAGAGTTTTTCGGAACCGTGGACGGACGAAAAGCTTTACAAGAAATACGGGTTGATTTTGGAAGAAATAGCATTTATTGAGGGTATGATTCGTCCCATGGAATTAAATTCCGATGAAAATGACGGTGACTAAAAAAGAGTTTTTCCCCCCCCGTCCTTCCACCAATCCAACTATTTATGCATATGAATTGGTTGGGGTTTCAACGCATATTGGGCTAATAAAAATTGGTTTTACATCCAGAGATGCTTTTAGCAGAGTGTCCGAACAGCTAAAAACATCTGGTTTAAAATACAGAATTGTATTTGAGGAGTCTGCTATGAAGCGCGATGGAAGTTCGTTTACGGATCACGATATTCACCGCCATTTGCGAAAGCAGGGATTTGCCAATCCTGAAGGTGAGTGGTTTAAATGCACGCTAAATGATCTCAGAAAGGCAATCTGGGAAATTAAAACTGGAGAACGAACAGAAGCCAATCGAGTCTTAACCTTTGGAATGCGTCCAGAGCAAAATGAAGCTGTTGAAAAGACAATAACATATTTTAAGAGTTTTAAGGCGGAAAATCCCAACAAAACCCCGCACTTTCTGTGGAACGCCAAAATGCGATTTGGTAAAACTTTCGCGAGTTATCAGTTGGCAAAAAAGATGGGGTGGTCAAAAATCTTGGTACTTACATTCAAACCTGCCGTAGAGAGCGCATGGGATGAAGATTTAATGACCCATATTGACTTTGATGGTTGGCAGTTTATTTCCCGTAACGGATTAACCTTTGAATCTGCCGACCCCAAAAGACCCATTGTATGTTTTGGATCATTCCAAGATTATTTGGGAAAAAACACAAGTACAGGAGGAATTAAAACCAAGAACGAATGGGTTCATGCAACGAATTGGGATTGTGTAATTTTTGATGAATATCATTACGGTGCATGGAGAGAGAATGCCAAAGAACTTTTTGAAGCCGAAGGCAAAAAGGAAATTGAGTTTGGAGAGGGTGAGGGTATGGATTACTTCGATGAAGAAACCATGCCCATCACCACCAACCATTACCTGTATTTATCGGGTACACCCTTTCGGGCAATTGCATCAGGTGAATTTATTGAAGAACAAATTTTTAACTGGACATATTCTGATGAGCAGAAGGCCAAAGACGAATGGGATGAAACCAGGGGCATAAACCCATACGCATCCCTTCCGCGGATGGTCATGTTGACTTATCAATTACCTGATTCTATTGCCCAAATTGCCATGCAAGGTGAATTTGATGGTTTTGATTTGAATGTGTTTTTTTCAGCCGAGGGTGAGGGTGCGAAAGCAAGATTTAAATATGAGGATGAGGTTCAAAAATGGTTGGATTTGATCCGTGGGTCATTCAGCGAAACCACCATCGACAGCTTGAAGCTCGGCGCTAAAAAGCCCCCATTACCCTTTTCGCATGCTCCGTTATTGAATGTGTTGAATCATACATTTTGGTTTTTGCCATCGGTAGCCTCTTGTTATGCTATGGCAAATCTCTTAAAGCAACGGCAAAATAAGTTTTATCACGATTATGCGGTTGTTATAGCTGCGGGCACACAAGCTGGGATTGGTGCGCAAGCATTACCCCCTGTTATGGATGCAATGACAGACAATCCTCTTGAGTCCAAAACAATCACCCTATCCTGTGGGAAGCTAACCACTGGGGTTTCTGTAAAACCATGGACAGGTATTTTTATGTTGCGCAACTCATCCAGTCCAGAAACGTACTTTCAAGCGGCATTCCGTGTTCAAACACCTTGGTCAATTAAAAATCCTGACAGCAAATCACCCAATAAGGAAGAAATTCTTAAGGAGGAATGCTATGTATTTGATTTTGCCCCGAACCGAGCATTACGGCAAATTGCAGATTATGCCTGTCGGTTAAATGTCAATGAATCTAATCCTGAAAAGAATGTAGAGGACTTCATCAACTTTCTCCCTGTTTTGGCTTACGATGGTAGCTCGATGAAGCAAGTGGATGCCGCGGGCATATTGGATATCGCCATGAGTGGTACAACGGCAACGCTTTTGGCAAGACGCTGGGAGAGTGCCTTGCTTGTTAATGTCGACAACAATACACTAGCCAGACTCATGGCTAATGAGGAAGCCATGAAAGCCTTAATGAATATTGAAGGCTTTAGAAACCTCAATCAGGACATTGAAACGATAATAAATAAGTCTGAGGCGGTAAAAAAAGCAAAGAAAGATGCCAACGACCGAGAACTTACCAAGAAAGAGAAAAAGGAACTTACCGAGGAAGAAAAGGAGTACAAGAGCATCAGAAAGCAAATCCAAGAAAAGCTGATCAAATTTGCAACACGGATCCCCGTGTTTATGTACTTGACTGATTACAGGGAGCGCAGTTTACGCGATGTGATCACCAAATTGGAGCCAGGCCTGTTTAAAAAGGTTACGGGATTGTCGGTGCGCGATTTTGAGTTATTGGTGAGCTTGGGCGTATTCAATTCCGTTTTAATGAATGATGCGGTTTATAAATTCAAACGCTATGAAGATGCGAGTCTTGAATATGTCGGAATCAACAGGCACGCCGGGCAGGACGTGGGCCTATATGATACAGTACTTTCGCGCCGCGATTACGAGGCCTCCTTCGTGAACGAGCCTTGATCAAATGAGGTAACGAAAAAATTTATTTGGCACCTCTGTAAATTTTTTTAGGGGTGATTAGTTTTCACGAACAGCTAAAACATAGTGGTGTTCGATTTTGGATCGCAACGCCCAGTATGGATTTTCATTTAAATGGAAAACCCAGTTTTTAAAATGATGTTGGCTCATTCCACACCAATATGAACGTTTGAAAATCCGATAGCTGCTGATTTTGCTGAATTCTTCACCAATTGCTTCCATTTCGCAAAGTTCAAGCAAAGAGTTTTGTTTGGGGCATTTTAAAGGCAGGCGCCAACCGGCACCTAAATTTTTGCAGGCCAAATTAGCGTCTTCCCATGTCATTTTTATTGGAAATAAAACGTCTGATATTTCAAATATCTTTCCAGTTACGGGATGCTGGATTTCCAAAATCATGTTTATCAAGTGAGCACCCAAAATAGCGATTTCCTGCGAATTCGATTCCACGCTGAATTTTCCAACAAACCATCTATTTTCGCATATGCAACGTGCCGTTAAGATTTTAGGGCTAACAATTGGGCTCATTGTGCTCGGGCTGTTGGTTTATTACGGCTTTCCAGAGGAAAAACTCCCACCAAGTGTGCAAATCGATAGGCTTGTGGTTTATAAATCGAAGCGACAATTGCTGGCCTACTCAAACGGCAAGATGGTTAAGATGTACACAATATCATTAGGGAGGCATCCGGTGGGTGATAAAGAATTTCAGGGCGACAAAAAAACCCCGGAAGGTGTTTATGTGATCAACGACAAGAATCCAAACAGTAGTTGCTACAAGAACTTGGGCATTTCCTATCCCAATCAAAACGACATAAAAAGGGCAAGAAGGCTAGGGAAGTCGGCGGGTGGAGACATAAAAATTCATGGTTTAAGGAACGGGACGGGTTTTATTGGGAAGTTTCATCGTTGGTCTGATTGGACCGCCGGTTGTATTGCAGTGACGAACCTTGAAATGGACGAGCTTTTTTATGCGGTGAAAATCGGGTCCAAAATTGAAATTCATCCGTAACCCATCTAACGCTATAATTATTTTTCAAAAACCCGACAAAAAAATGACAATAATCGGCGCAATCATTGGGGATGTAATGGGTTCTGTTTATGAATTCGATAATATTCGCACGACAGAATTTGATATGTTCCATCCAAATTGTGATTTCACAGACGATACGGTGTTAACCATCGCCGTTGCCGATTGCGTGTTGCACAATAAGGATTTGGCCAAGACCATTTGGGAATACGGTAGGGCATACCCCAACCGTGGGTATGGTGGAAGATTTTACGACTGGCTGCATCAGAATCAACCGCAACCCTATGGTAGTTTTGGCAATGGATCGGCCATGAGGGTGAGCGCGGTGGGCTTTGCGTATGATGATATGGAAACGGTTTTGGAAGTAGCCAAGCAGACGGCGGTGGTTACCCATGATCATCCGGAAGGTGTAAAAGGAGCGCAGGCGACAGCGGCCGCCATATTTATGGCCCGACAAGGAAGTACGAAGCAAGAAATGAAGGATTTTTTGTCGCAGCAATTCAATTACGATCTTGATTTTACGCTCGATGCGATACGACCTACGTATGAGTTCGACGAAACGTGCCAGGGTACGGTGCCGCAAGCCATTGTCGCCTTTCTTGAAAGCATCGACTTTGAGCATGCCATTCGACTGGCTATTTCCATCGGTGGCGATAGCGACACCATAGCGTGTATAACGGGCGGTATAGCCGCTGCCTATTACAAACAAATTCCTGTAGCGATGATTGACTTTGCTTTGAAGAAGCTGCCGGCAGAATTCATTGAAATAATAAATGAATTTGAGGCCGGAATAAATGGTACACGCTCGAAGTAACGAACCAACCCAAGGCGATTTTAGCGCAGGAAATTAACCATACAGATAGCTGGTCCTCAAAAATTCACGTATATGTAGGTGTTTTACCCCAAGCACATCCTCTGTCCAAAAATCATCTAAAGTTACAACATACTTGGGGTACTGGTCGCTGATGGCCAATAATGGCCCAAACTCCCGATCAACCGTTTGGTTGCTTTCCAGTTTGTATGCAACTTGAATGTAGACTTTGGCACCCGAACGCTCGGCTACAAAGTCGATTTCCCGGTCGCCGAGTTTACCAACATACACAGCATAACCCCTTCGTTTCAACTCCAGAAAAACCAAGTTTTCTAACAAACCCGATATCAATCGATCGCGAAAGCCTAACATGGCGTGTATCAGCGACAAATCGCTTACATAAAATTTCTCCTGGGTTTTCAGAATTTCCCTGCCTTTGAGGTCATAACGTGAAACACGGTGCAGTACAAAGGCCTCTTCCAGTGCATTTAAGTAATTGTAAATGGTGTTTACATCTACCTTTCGAAACTGGCTCTTAAAATAATCGGCTATGCTTTTGCCCGAAAATGTGTTCCCAATATTGTCGAAAGTAAAGCGGATTACCCGCTCCAACAGTTCTACATCTCTTATTTGATGGCGTTGTATGGTATCACGCAACAGCACTGAGGCATAAATGTCTCGCACTACTCTGTATGCCTCCTCTTCCTCATAAGGAAGTGCATGCACTACCGGAAAGCCTCCTTTGCGTAAATAATTCGTAAAAGCCTGCCCAAGATCTTGCTGCCTATCAGGGAAACAACTTTGTTGAAAATCCAAATACTCTTCAAAAGAAAGGGTGAACATGCTCATTTCAACATAGCGACCCGCCAAATAGGTGGCCAATTCCGACGAGAGCATTTTGGCATTTGAACCCGTCAGGTAAATGTCCACATCAAAATCGACCAATAAGGCATTCACGGCTTTTTCCCATTCAAAAACCTCTTGAATTTCATCGAGCAACAAGTAATACTTTTGCTGCGCCCGCATTTCCAATTGCAAATGCTTGTATAGAGCATTGGCGTTTTTTAGCTGCTCAGTCGAAAAACTCTCGAAACTCAACGAAATGATTTGATCAGCTGATTTGCCCTGCGCCAGCAATTCCGCTTTAAATAAAGCCAAGACGGTTGACTTCCCACATCGGCGAATGCCGGTAAGTACCTTGACTTGCGGCTTGTCGATCCACTTGATGAGTTCGTTTGTATAGGCAGTTCTTTTGATATTATTTTGCATACATCTATAAATACCAATCAAAAATAGACACTTATTTGCCTATATCCAAATTTAATTGTGATCACTGAATACTTTTTGTGGTCATATCCAAAAGAGTGCAACAATTAATGCTACTAAATGTCGATTCTTTAAAAATTCTATCTTTGTATGAGTTAGTTGAAGTGAATAACCATTGAGTATGAAAGAAGCGGCACATCCAAGGAAATTACACGATCTATTTGTGACGCTGTTGCTGTGGTTGACTCTCGCAGCGCCCTTGCAGCGGGTCGGTGCCCAGTCGTTTGACCCGATTTTGGCAGGTAGGCTTCAAAGCAAAATCGACAGTTTCAGCACAGCGAACAACCTAAAGGGTGTTTCGGCTGGTGTATTTTATCCGGGAATGGGCACGTGGAAGGGGGTGACCGGCCTGTCGCATACGGGAACCCCGATGACGCCTGACATGCTGTTTGGAATCGCAAGCAATACGAAGTTGTTTACTGGTGTACTGCTGTTGAAATTGGCAGAACATAATCTTGTGCATCTGGATGATTCCTTGCATGAATTTTTACCGGCTTACAGCCATATAGATTCAAACATCACGATCCGCCAATTGCTCAACCACACCAGTGGATTGTTTGACGTAACGAGCTTCGCTGGGTATTCCGATTCGATGTTGGCCAACCCGAATCGGGTATTTACCGCAAGCGAACTCATGACTTGGGCGGGCCCACCGCTTTTTCAGGCCGGCACGGGATGGAACTATTGCAATACGAATTATCTGCTGGCAGGTTTGATTGCGGAGAGTGCGACCGGGCGATCGTACAGCCAACTTTTACGAGACACTATTTTGACACCTCTACAGCTCGACAGCACCTTTTTGGATGTTTATGAACCGATCTTGTTTCCAGTTGCCCATCCCTGGCAAGGCGGAATGAACTTCAATGCCACCCCAAGAACGTCCATCAATAGTGCGGCCTGGTCGGCAGGCGCTATGTATTCTACATCCGGGGAAATGCTGCAATGGTACCGTGCGCTGATGGGGGGGATGGTGATTAATGCCCAATCGATGAATGAACTCACCACCTTCGTGGGTTCGGGGAATTATGGCATGGGGATTAGCCGCGTCACCGTTTTGGGCCGAACGGTGTGGACACACGGCGGACTGATTTGGGGGGGCTATAACTCGTCTATGATGTATGACCCGGCCACGGGGATTGTGATCTGTGTCCTAATCAATCAACTCCCCGCCCAGGCCAATCAGCTTTCCATTCAGCTGCTCTCCACCCTGTTGAGCAACCCTCTCACCATTCATGAGCCGTCAATGACTGAAAGGCACATGAATGTTTATCCCAATCCAACACGATCGCGCGTTGAATTGGATGTACCCAACCAGACTATTTTGCATGTTCAGGTCTACGATCGGAAAGGGATGCTGGTTCAAGAAACGCCTGATCGGGTGTTCGACTTGTCTCATGAACCGAGTGGATTGTATTTCATTCGGGTTCAAACGGCCAAGGGGTACTACAACGGCAAACTCATCAAGCAATAATGGGGTTGAGTAATACGCCGGGTAAGGCGTGCATCGTTTCCTCCAATTTGATTTATAATTGTCCGGTGAAAACTTGTTTTCTGCGTGATGCAAATGGCGGTAATCCGCTTCG
>VFQT010003795.1_pt1 | contig 13373 bp, 10 predicted proteins | sample 3512381 | NCBI WGS metagenome assembly VFQT01 (sample SAMN10412376, study PRJNA504923) | tailings metagenome | isolation source: Relicate 2 Philex TSF3 active mining site | place: Philippines: Tuba, Benguet | collected 2017-08-29 | reverse complement strand
GAAATTATATCTCATTTATACCTGTTTTGCTGTCCAGTTTCCTGGGACCATTATACTACGTTCTGCAGAAAGTATTAGAACATCCTGGTCATTTAAGGGGCCAAGAGAAGTTGCCTGCATTAAGTATCAGACTTGCGTTGAAGATGTTAATAGCGAAGTTGGACATAGGGCAGTAAGAGGGCATAAATAAAATTAGATTTCGCTAGCTGTTTTAGAAGCAGCTAGCTTCTTTAAAAAATCTTAATACTTAATATATAGAATTAAATTAAGCAATTTTATGCACATAAAATGATTAAATTTGTCTTATCATGTTTCTTCATTGTTGTTGGGTTTTTCTTGTTGATTGATAGAAAATCTATCGTACGTGATATGGAACATACTTTCCAAATGGTCGGGTCAAAAGTAGCTTTTGCCGAGTTTCCAATAACGATACCTACAAAAGAAAAACATATTTTAAATCATATTAAAGTTGTTAATGACTTCTATAACAATTACGGTAATCTGGAACATTTTAAAGCCGAAACATCTTCCTTCTTTGAATCCATGGGAAATGATAAAGAGGTATCATACTCGGTAGCATGTACGATAGACAAAGTAGTAAATGATGTGATTCAAGCTGCACATAAAGAAACAGCGTGGGTTTCGATAAGAGCTTTCACTAGGGATAAAGAATATGATGTACCCAGATGGCATACAGATGGTTATTATTTTAAGCCATTTAAAGGATTAGTACATAAAATTGTCTTCACTTTAAAAGGACCAGCTACTTTGTTTTATGATATGCCAGAAGACGTTAAGCGAAAATTTTATAAAATTGGTACGTCCTTACGTGGGCACCCAAAAGGTAGAGAGCAGATTGCAAGGTTAGTAGATGCATCAAAGATTTATCAACCTAAACTATATTCAGGAGTCATTTTTATCGCTGGCGACAAAAATGCGGCAGCTGTACATTCAGAACCCCCCATACATGAAGATCGCCTTTTCATATCGATAGTTCCTGGAAGTAAAGAACAAATCCAAGAATGGCAAGAAAAATGTTCCAAAGATGATCTGCCGTCTTTATAGTTTTGTGCTTTGCTGGTTTTTTTGAGATCCGTCACTAATGAAAATTTAAGGGATCAATATCTACAATAAGGCGCAGCTGAGAAGGTTTTTTTGTTCTAGAAAACCAATGCTTAATAAAAAGTTGGATAGAGAAATCTTTAGGATATTTCAGTAGGAATCTCCACCGAAATTGATTTTTTAACCGTGAAAGGGGAGCAGGAACAGGCCCCATAATTGTAACGCTATCATGTCTGGGGGCAGCGTGCAGAAGCTTCCTGCAAAAACTCATTACTTCAGTGTTGTCACGTCCACTTACAAGAAATGACGTTAATCTGCCAAAAGGTGGCATGTTATGATACTCACGGTCTTCTAATTCAAGGGCCACAAAATTTTCCTGATCCCAATTTGCCACGGCATTAATAACTGAATGTTCTGGATCATAGGTTTGCAAATACACAATACCTGGCTTTTGCTCACGTCCGCATCGGCCTGCTACCTGATGCAATTGCTGATAAGTTCGTTCAGCGCAGCGTAAATCTGGTCCGTTAAGCCCCATATCTGCATCAATGACCCCAACCAACGTAATGTTGGGGAAGTGATACCCTTTGCTGAGCATTTGAGTGGCAATAATAATATCTACCTCATTGTTAAGTATTTGGGTAACCATCTCTTGGATACGTTTAGGTGTGTTAACTAAATCGCTTGTAACGCTTAGTATTTTTGCTTGGGGGAATAAGTTTATTAGCTCTTCGCTTAACCTTTCAACGCCTGGACCACAAGGCATAAGACTTGGTTGAGCGCAGTTTGGGCACGCATCAGGAATTGATTGAGTAGAATCACAATAATGACAATGCAGCCGCGGATGATTTTTGTGCTGAACTAGTGCCACATCACACGCCGAGCAAGTCATTTTAAAACCACAATCACTGCAGATTGTTAAAGGAGCATACCCACGCCTGTTTAGGAACAGTAAACTTTGCTCTTTCCTGGCAAGACGATTTTGGATTTCTGTAAAAAGAGAAGGATGTAGCCACTGACAATTTAGCTGAGCTTTTTTAAGGCCACGCATGGAAAGGATATTCACTTCAGGCAATGAGACATTGTTAAAGCGATTGCTTATTTTTAAGTAAGCATATTTTTTCTGCTTCACATTATAAACAGTTTCCAAACTTGGCGTTGCTGACACCAACACAACGTGAATATTTTCTTCTTTTGCACGCAAAATTGCCATGTCTCGTGCATTGTAAATGATAACTTCATCTTGCTTATAAGACGGATCGTGTTCTTCATCGATTACTAATAACCCTAGATTGCTAAATGGCAAAAAAAGCGAAGATCTTGCGCCCAACATAATGCATGGAACGCCTTGATGAACTTGATGCCAAATCAGATTGCGCTGTTTTGGTGTGATTTGAGAATGCCAAATTAATGGCTTCTTTCCAAGGCGCTCTTCTAATCGCTGGCAAAATTGAGCCGTGAGCGATATTTCAGGCAAAAGAATTAAAGCTTGTTTTCCTTTTTGGTAAGCTTTCACAGCCGCTTCTAGATAGATTTCTGTTTTGCCACTTCCTGTCACACCATCTAATAAACTAACGTGAAATTGATCAAGGTTATTTATTATTGCCTCTTTAGCAAGAGACTGTTCATTTGTGAGTTCAGGCAGTTTAAAACTGTATTCGATTTTCTGATCTATATCGGGCATTGCAATTGCTTTTGGTAATACATGTTTGGCAAGTATGCCAAGCGGAGTAAGAGTATAATCAGCAAATTTTTTTAAAAAGCTCATGAACGTCTCAGGCAGAACAATAGAATGAGCCAAAGAAACTTGCTTAAGCTTGTGACTAAAATTAAGAGTCTTTTGTTCTAATGACCAAATGATACCATGCGTTATACTATTTTTTAGAGACACTTCTACAAGCTGACCTACAAGAGGTGGCGAATCAAATGGCCACGAATAGGTAAGTGTGTCATTTAGAATTGAAGGTACTGCGACTTCTACATTCATGCCGAAAAAAGAGGATGAAGCATACTAACGGTAATAGGACGACGTTGTTGCGCTGAAAGCGTATCTATTTCTTTTGCCCATTTACAAATAGCTGGAAAATTTCGTTCTATACGCCGAGATAAATACTCAAAAATAGCATTATCAACCACGATGCCTTTGTCTTTCCATATTTTTTCAAGCACTCGTTTTAGCGTATCATCATCAGGATTATGCATTTCAGCACTAATGAATGTTGCCAATCGAGATCTCCAGTCAGCAAGCTTAACAGGCCACATAGCAGGGGGTTTAGTTGCGGCGATAACAAGAGTTTTATTTTGCTCTTTTACCAGATTATAAAGATGGAACCACCAAACATCATCTTCTACTTTATGAGCATCATCTAAAACTAAAATTTGTTGATCACCGTAAACCCAATCCCAAATGTTTGCTGTAAATACTTGGTTAGCAGTATTGTAAGAAAATCCATAATTTTTTGCTAACCCTTGGAATAGATGGGTTTTTCCACAGCCTGACTCACCATAGATGCAAATAAATTTATCTTTAGCGAAGCCTTGCAAAGTTGCATGAAAAAGATCAAAAGCTAACTGGTTACAATTAGCGACTACAAAATCGCATAGATTATAATTTTCTGTATATTCTAATGGCAACAATCCTTGCTGCACAAAACTACTCTTTCATTAATTGAACGCGGTAACGAAGCACGATCTCAGTTTTTGGGGCAACCTTGACGGACCAATATACACTCTGAGAATTTTCCTGTTTATGCGCCATACTTTCGCGGACTATCTTACCACGATTTTCCCCGAAAGGAAGCATAACTTTAATGTTTGCTTCTTTTTCTCCAAAATTGCGAATTGTTAGTCTGTATGCCGCTTCTACTACTTTTTCTGTAAGCAAAGTTCTAAATTCTGTTTGTTCCAAGTTTCCTTGGATTTGCGAAAGAGGCGAATCTTGATTGGACTTAAGTTGAGCGAGCAACTGAGGTGGTATGGCTAACTGTATGTCATCTCCTGATTTAGTAGCTTGGAGTCTGCTAGTACCTAAAAATCTTAATACGTTACTGAGGTCACTGATGTATATAGTGACATCACCACTTGCGAGATCTTTTGCGAATTTTTCATCCAATTTAAAATTTAACCAAATTTGCAAAGGAATTTGTTTTTCTACTCGTTGCAAATCAGCAAGATTTTCCCTTCCAACATCTAATCGATAATCTTGCCCTGTGCTTTGCTTACAAATATCTATCCAGGGAATACGTACAACACTACTTTTTTGTAGATTTTGGTGGTCATCAACCACGTATTCATGAAATGTTTGGTTCTTTATTAATTCGTCTGTTTGGGCGTCGATCAAACGCAAGTGAATGTTTTCAAAATTAGCACCAGATTGATTATCGACACTGATAAAGCTATTAAAGTTTTGGATTTCATTAAATTGCTCATTGATAACAACGACATGATGCATGTGCCAACTGATTCCGGAGAACGCATAGGTGATTTCACCTTGAAATGAAGACTTAGAGTTTAATATAAGATCTACCGCTGTTGGCACTTCTTTGCCTTTGGAAATAATATATCCAGGGTTCATGCCATTCTGTTGATGAAATAAAATAGACTGAGAATCAACAGATCCTGGAACAACAAGTATTTTTTCACCGCTAAATTTAATTGGAAGCGTTGCAATACAACGATCTTTGTACAATACAAGTGCTCCTGTTTTTGCATCTTTTTTTTGCGACGCTTCATTTGTAGGTTTCTCTGCTGCACAAATTTGGTAGGTTAAGATTGTTATTAGGGTGAAAACTTGGAAAAGACTTTTCATGTGTTCAACCCATTAAGAACTTTTTCAGCTTCTTGCCTATCACTAAAGGGATATATTACATCACCTACCATTTGACCTGTTTCGTGTCCTTTGCCTGCTATTAAAAGCGTATCACCTTTTTCAAGATGTGCAATAGCATATGCAATTGCTTGACTTCGATCAGCTATTTCATGTCCTTTCGAAGCGCATTCACTTAATATTTGCTTTCTAATAGAAGACGCTTCTTCTGACCTTGGGTTATCATCGGTCACTATAATTTTATCAGCCAAGTCTGAAGCAATTTTCCCCATCAACGGGCGCTTTTGACGATCACGATCTCCACCACACCCAAACACAACCCATACAGCATTTTTAGTGTAAACACGTAGCGATTTTAGAGCACGTTCAAGTGCATCGGGAGTATGGGCGTAATCAACATATACATCACCACCATTTAGAGTTTTACCGATCAATTCCATACGCCCTGCAATAGATTTAAGTTTTGGAATAATAGGTAAAATTTTTTCAAGGGATATTCCTGATGCAATAAGCATCCCCAATGCGCAGAGCATATTTTCTACTTGAAAGGCCCCAGCAAGATTCAAAATAATGTTGTTAACCATTTGACCTTTATATTCTAAATCAAAAGTAATAGCTGACCCTTGAGTTTGTATTTTTGTAGCAATTAGGTCTGCTGGTGCATTGATAGCGTAGGTAAGAATTTGAATACCACGCTGAATTGCAACCTCTTTAAGATGTTTCGTATAAGGAGAGTTTGCGTTTAGCACAGCTGATTTTCCTGCAGACAACACTTCTGTAAATAGTTTTACTTTCGCATGAAAGTAATCTTCCATAGTTTTGTGATAGTCCAAATGATCTTGGGTAAAATTAGTGAACCCAGCAACGCTAAGTCGACAACCATGAATACGAAATTGATCTAAGCCAATGCTAGATGCTTCAAACACAGCATGATTAATTTCGGCACGATACAGGCTTTGTAGTAAATGGAAAAAAGACAAACTATCGTATGTGTTAAGGTTTGATGGTATTTTAGGAAGTAATGGGTTGCTAGATAATGCCTGTTTGGTGAGCTCTACTCCCATTGTTCCAAATGATGTGGCGCTATATCCTAGTAATTCCCATAATTGACGTATTATGCTTACCACGGAAGTTTTGCCATTAGTTCCAGTAACAGCCATTAAGATTTCTGGCTGATCCTTAAAAAATGTTTTCGCCAACACGCTTAAAGCAAGCCTAGGATTTTCATTCTCAATAAATATGATATTCTCAAAAGAGATAAACTCTTTAGCAATTGCAGGTGTCGCTAACACTGCAACAGCACCTTTTTCAATTGCTTCTTTCACATGCGAAATCACCTGCGCAAACAGAATTGCAACAAAAAGATCTCCCGGTTGGGCATTACGAGAATCCGCGCAGAGATTATTTATTGTAATACCTTCAAAAGGTTGTGGTTGAATTTTTTCTAGATTGAATTCTTTGAGTAAATCAACAAGTGAAAATTTATTCAATTTAGTGATCCCCATCCTCATTACTATCAAGAGATGTCAATATCATACCATCTGGTTTTGATGACTCTTCTTCTTTTAAGCAAGCTTTTACGCCTAGCAGTGGGGCTATGCGTTCAATAATTTGTCCAGCAGTAGGTGTAACATTCCAACCGGCTGTAGCAAATCCATAAGTTCCTTCAACTGGTTTGGGGTCATCTAGCATAACGATCATGACATATTGAGGATCGTTGGCTGGAAAGCCACCAATAAAGGAAGTTCTGCGACGACGATCAGTAGCAGATCCATAACCACCCTTTCTTCCGCTTTGATAAGCTGTGCCTGTTTTAGCAAAAACTTGATAACCTTTAACATTTGCTCTACGGGCGGTTCCATCACTTACAATCATGCGCATTATTTTGCGAATTATCTTTGATGTTTTTGAACTTACGCATGGATCTTTCAAAAAGGAGTTTATTCTTTCTTGACGATCTTCGTTTGATACAAATTTCAAGGTAGGAGTAGGCCTATAACCATTGTTTATAATTCCTGACATCGCTGACAATGTATGCAAAGGAGTAACTGCTATAGCATATCCAAAGGCTACAGACATCATAGCAGTTTCATTCCAATCGCGAGGCAGCAGGGAATTACTTTTTTCGGGAATTTCTAGACTTGGGAGATTTAAAATACCAAATTGTTTCATAAAATGCTTTTGAACCTGAGGGCCAAATTTTTGAGCAATCTTTATTGCTGCAATATTTGAAGAGTAAACTAGGGCCTCAACAAGGCTTAAAGATCGACTAGGCACTCTAAAATCTGTAATTTTGAAGCGCCCTATATGAACGGGATTTGTCGCATCAAAACTAGAATTTAAGGTTGCTGCCCCCGTTTCAAGCGCAATAGCAACATTGAGAATTTTAAATGTTGATCCTTGCTCGTACACACCTAAAGTATTACGGTTAAATCCACATTCAAGATTTTGCATTGGTCGGTTAGAATCATAGTCTGGAAGAGAAACCATCGCAATGATCTCTCCTGTTTTCACATTCATAACCATGGCGTTAGCCCCCACAGCATGAAATTTTTCTATAGAAGAAACTAATTCATTATGAACAGCATGCTGAACACGGATATCTAAAGATAATTTTAAATCTTCTTCTTTTGTTCGAAGTTCTGTATCAAAAGATTGCTCTATTCCACTTACTCCATGACCATCGATATCGCAGCGCCCAATTACATGACAAGCTAGTGAACCATGTGGATAAGCTCGTTTTTGATCTTGCTGCAAGTATATTCCGGGGATTCCTAAAGAATGGACTGCTTCTTGCAGTTTAGGTGTTGCATGACGTTCAATCCAAACAAATCCTTGATTAGACTGCAATTTTTGCAACAAGACATCGCGTTTCAAGTGAGGAAATATCTTCACAAGCTTATCAGCGGCTTCCTTGGCATTAATGATCACTTTGGGATTAGCGTATACAGATGCTGTGATTAGCTGTGTGGCTAAAATTACACCATTTCTGTCAACAATGTTTTGACGAAACTGGCATTCTTTTTGACAGCAACCAACATTACAAGCAGGAACTCTGATGACCATAACGTCAACCAAACGTGCCGAAATTGCAAAAAATGCTACACAAGCTATAGCGGTGGCAGCAAGAGTTCGCTGGCGAGCTGTATGCAATAATTGCTGATGCTGTGAAAAACGCCATCCGCTTAAGCGATACCATAAGCTTTTAATCATAATTTTAGGCTGCATGATTTTCTTCTTTTGCAGCAGATTGTGGTTTCACTGCATTCACTGCATCCATGAGCGCTTCAATGGGATCTTGGGATATCTTTATTTCAGTTTTCTGTTTTGGCAATTCATCAATTGCAACAATTTGACTTGGTTTTAAAGCTTTAAAATCAAGGTGTGATATTGCAAGTTTCTGAAGTCTTGCCGGATCATTAAGGTGCGTTAACTCAGCTTTTAAAATATGTATAGACTGTTTGGTATCAGCAATGCTTTTCACTACTTGTTTGTGACGTTTTTCTAAAGCAACAACTTGATACTTCACTCGAAATAAGCCCAAACCTGCACAAAATGCCATAAGCACCAAAAATACCCTAGATCTTTTCATCGCCTGATCTCTTTAATAAAACCACGCATCTTGGCGGAGCGACAGCGAGGATTCAATTTTATTTCATCTGGAGAAGGAGTAATGACCTTACGATTGATAGCAGAGTACGTGCACAGGAATTCCTGATAGTTGAAGTCTATCCGGCTGTGATTTTTGACAAGACGATCTTCTAATGCATGAAATGCTACCGTGATCAGCCGCCCCCCTATCGGCAAAAGCTTATTGCTTTGCTGTAAAGCCTGTTCTATCTCTATTAACTCATTATTCACAAAAATACGCAAGCCTTGAAACGTAAGGGTGGCAGCATCAAAACCATCTTGACTTGGGACGATTGTTCTGATCAATGTGGCTAGCTCTTGGGTTGTTTCAAATAGTTTTACAGATCTTGCCTCAATTATGGCTTTAGCAATTCTTTTTGCTCTAGGTTCTTCGCCATATACACGCAAAATTTCTGCTATATCTTGTTCTTTAAACGTATTAACAACGTCAGCAGCAGAATAAGTGCTGCCCATCCCCATACGCATATCAAGAGGGCCATTTTGACGAAAGGAAAACCCTCGATGAGCTTGATCAACCTGATAGCTTGATATTCCAAAATCAAAAACTATGCCGGCCATTAATTCTGGTTTTAAATATTTATCCATCTCACTAAAGCAAGCGTGAATAATTTCAAAACGGTCGCCAAATTCCTGTGAAAAAGATTGCGCACGTTTTATGGCATCACTATCTCTGTCAAACGCAATAACTTTAGCTACACCCTTGTTTAAAATAGCTCGTGTATATCCTCCCCCTCCAAAAGTACCATCGATATAAATTTTTCCTGGTAAGGGGTCTAAAATTTCTATCACTTCCTTGCAAAGCACAGGAACGTGTGTGTGTTGAAAATCAGCTGTCATTAAGCTTTTAAGTATAGTTCTATTGCATGCGTTAGGATTTACGGGTAGCATAAGTAAAAAATTTCGTCAATATTATTAGACTTTAAAAAGAATTTTTAGTATTTTTTATTAAAAAGTTATGCAATCAAATATTGAAAAAATACCCTCAACTAGTTCTTTAACTTCTTTAGAAGTGGGAATTCGCATTATCAAAGATATGGTAAAAATACTGCCCAATCAGCCAGGTATTTATCGGATGATCGGCTCTGCATCAAAAGTATTGTATATTGGTAAAGCGAAAAACTTAAAGAAAAGAGTTATTTTTTATTCACGGGTAGATAATCTTACTAATCGACTTAAGCGCATGGTGAGTGAGCTACAAAATATAGAAATTGTCACAACCTCTACAGAAGTTGAGGCGTTGCTTTTAGAAAGCAACTTGATCAAAAAACTACAACCAAGATACAACGTGCTTCTTAAAGACGATAAGTCGTTCCCATATGTTTTATTATCAGGACATGATTACCCACGCGTACAAAAGCACAGAGGACCTAAAATAGATAAAGGCCAATATTTTGGGCCATTTGCAAACGCTGCAGCTGTTGAAGAGACTATACTTACGATGCAACGTTTGTTTCAAATAAGAAACTGTTCTGACAGTTATTTTGAGAATAGAAACCGCCCATGTTTGCAGTATCACATTAAGCGATGCACTGCACCATGCGTTGGGAAAATTTCTGCTTTGGAATATAAAGAATCCGTACAATCAGCTAAAGCATTTTTGACAGGAAAAAGTGATGATGTGCAACAACGATTAGCTGAGAAAATGCACAAATCATCAGAAGCTATGGAGTTCGAACGAGCAGCTCAATACAGAGATAGCATTCGTTTGCTTACACAAATTCAAGCACGGCAACGTATTAATGTAGCAGGGGTAGATAATGCTGATGTTTTTGCCCTAGCGCAGCTTGGCAACCGCACTGCAATTCAGGGATTTTTCTTTCGTCATGGAAGAAACTACGGAACAGAAACTTTTGAAATAACCCATACTGACGGAGCATCTCAAGAAGAACAAATCACCGCATTTATTAACCAGTTTTATATTACTCATGAACCACCTATGACAATACTGTGCAATATATTACCTGAAGACATTAACGTTTTAGTGATGAGCATGCGCCAACAATATGGAGTTAAGACATCAATTGAGTGCCCGAAAAATTCTGTTAAACATGACTTAGTAATGCATGCTTTTACAAACGCCAAAGAATATCTAGAAAGACGCCACGATAGTGAAATGACCCACCAAAAACAGTTCAAACTTTTTCAAGAATTCTTAGGCATTTCAAATATTGATAGTATTGAAGTATATGATAACAGTCATTTACAAGGATCTTTTGCTTATGGTGTTTTGATTTACGCAACGCCTAAAGGTTTTGAGAAATCTCGCTATCGCAAGTTTTTGATAAAAGAATCAGAACTAAGTTTTGGTGGTGATGATATTGCCATGATGCGTGAGGTTATAAGAAGAAGATTAAGTCATAAAGATGAGTGGCCTTTACCAGATTTATTGTTGATTGATGGAGGACAAGCACAAGTTAACGCAGTTGCAAAGATACTAGAGGAATGTCACGTAGAATTACCAATAGTAGGAATTGCTAAGGGTGTTGCCCGTAATGCGGGCGATGAAACCTTTTATTTTCCTAGCTCAGACCCTAGAAAATTACAAAAAAATAGTCCTTTGCTATATTTTCTACAAACTATACGCGATGAGGCGCATCGTTTTGCTATTGGCACACACCGTTCTGGCCGACAAAAGACCCTTGTAAAATCTCAACTTGATAATATTCCAGGAATAGGCGCTAAACGTAAAAAAATGTTGTTGCAACATTTTGGATCAGCATCTGGAGTAAGCCGTGCTGGAATTGAAGATTTAATGGTTGTAACAGGAATAAACCGTTTGGTTGCTGAAAAAATCTACTATTTTTTTCATCAGAACTAGCAGCTAATCTTTGAAAAATTGAAACAAACGATAAACTAATAGCACTAAGAGAATATTATTAATTATCAAACATTAACAATATTTTAATACATTATGCGGCAATATAATAATTGTAAAACATTTAAAAATAAAGTGACTTTGAAACTTCTCTTTTTAGAGAGTTCCTGAAAATCAGGTAGTCATCTTGAAGAGTTTTGTGAAGCCCCTTTATTTTGAGGAGGCACCATGATTAGCAAAAATCTTAAAACAATTCTCTTTGGTACACTTTTAGCATCATTTGCAATTAAAGCAGTAGATGACACAAACGTAATACCACCACTTGATGATGCATTGCCACCTATTAAAAATGCGGCGGGAGCATCAAATACGGATGAAAATTTTGACCGGTTGATTGGAACATTAAAATCTTTGACAGCAAACAATAAAAGTCTTAATCGATGGAAAGACGCAATAGCAGAATTCCAAGCATCATTACCTGGTGATTTGGAAGATTCAGGATTGGATAATATACACCAAAGACTTTTAGAGTCGGACTTGGTGCAGCCGAGAAAAGCAATGGTTACTAAGGCTATCAATAAATTAAAAAATCCGCCTTCAAACACATCAGGTGTGCTTGTGCCTACAGGCCCATCTTCTGCGATGCTAGCACAGGTCAAACCACATTATCCTCCAATAGGGATGATTATTTTTTCAGCCGCAACAGCAAAAAAACCCACACTAAGCAGCGCAAAAACGGCAAGTGGACAAAAATTAGCATTATCGGCGCAAACTGAGGAGAGAAAGGCAATCTCTGCTTTACCTGTTGGTCAGCGCGCGCATTCTTCTATCGCTATTTCTACACATTTGAAAAGGTTTATTGCAGGGCAAGATAGTGCAATTGATTCATTAAGCTTTTTAGCGCACCGCTTTATGTGTAATAAATTTTTGGTCGACCAGGGACAGCCCGTTGCAAATTCACCAATGCACTGCATATTAACTGGTCCAACTGGATGCGGAAAAAGCGAAAGCCTTAAGCAACTAGGGCTATTTTTAGGAGTTCCAATTCTTCATATTAATGCACGCAGCCTGACTGATGAAGGATTTAAGGGACAAAATTTTAGCGAATGCATTGAAAAGTTTTGTAAAGAATTCAAATTCCCCCCTTCTGCAATTGTTGAACTGGACGAAATAGATAAGCTTGCATCAAGTAGGGAGGAAAGAGAAAGCGATGGAAAAAGTTTTGGTAGAGCGATTCAGCGTATACTACTTGCACCATTAGATGGTAGTCCAGTTTCTTTAAAAGATAGACAAGTTCAATTGAAAAACTGGTGGTTCGTAGGGGCAGGAGCATTTTCTGGTTTGCAAGGACTTCATGACAACAAAGTAGAAAGAAGCACAACTGCTAGAACTCACCAAGACATCATTATTGCTGGTTTTGAGCCTGAATTTGCAGGAAGATTTTCTTCAATTATTCCTTTTAAAGGCCACACCTTAGAAACAATGATGGATGTGATTAGCAGAGAAGGTTCTCCGATAAAAAATGTAAAAAATGAATTTAATCGTTTCTATGGAGCAGATTTAGTATTTCAAGAAGAGGCTATAAGGCAACTAGCTTTGACAAGTATAGAAATGAATCTTGGAGTCAGAAGCTTAAATTCAATTCTTAACATGGCGTTACAACCACTTTATGCACGTGCTCAAGAATTAATGGGCGCTTCAAAAAGTGAAGACAATACACCGTTATTGGTAACTCTAGAGGATATTTGCCCTGCCGTTGAGCAGTTTAAGAAAGACAACAAAAAAAGAGACCCCCGAGACGACTTATCAGAAGCCGCAAGGAGTATGTATTCATAAAATTTAAATCTATCTGGCGCTTATTTTTATAAGCGCCAGTATTATTGTGGCCATGCAGATAATAGATGGACCGGTGGGCAAATCAAAATAAAAACTAGACCAAACACCAATCAGGCTAGAAATACAGCTTATTAATGTTGCAAAGCCTATCATTTCAAAAGGTGTTTTAGAACGGTACCGTGC
>VFQT010003794.1_pt1 | contig 13373 bp, 12 predicted proteins | sample 3512381 | NCBI WGS metagenome assembly VFQT01 (sample SAMN10412376, study PRJNA504923) | tailings metagenome | isolation source: Relicate 2 Philex TSF3 active mining site | place: Philippines: Tuba, Benguet | collected 2017-08-29 | reverse complement strand
GACACGCACAAGTGCACTGGTTCCTAAAACCAGGATGTCTACCAGTTCCATCACGAAGGCAAAGAAACTTTTTTAGAAAAAACTCTTTTTGAATTTTATCAAAAGATTCAAAAGTTGTCTATTTTCTCAGAGAATTTCTAGAAGAAAAAGAGTCTTCCCTTGCAAAAAAGAAAAAACATTTTCTTCTAGAAAAAAAATAGTGTTCCATTAATCTTCTGCAAATTGAATTTTTTTCAGACCTTTTTCAGTTTTTACTGAAATTGTATCTTTCATTTGGCAGAAGTAATTTGGAGTGAAAACTCTTCTATTATTTACTTGAACTTTTCCTTGCTGAATATATTCTAAAGCATTCGCCATTGATGAAACTCCTGCTTTTTTGAATAAAATGTATGCAAGTGTTCTTTCTAAACGCTTCTTGTAAGTACTCATTTTTTGAGCATATTCTTGAAGATTTCGATTCACTAATTTTAAAGAACTTTCTTTCATTGAAACTGAAATTACATCTTTTGGCTTACACATATAGCTGGCAATGTTCACCTTTCTGGCATTTACATGAATATGACCATGGCTAATTAATTGACGAGCTGCTGGAATAGTTGGGGCCATGTTTAAACGGAAAACAATATTATCTAAACGCATTTCTAAAAGTTGTAATAAAACTTGACCTGTAGATTCTTTTGTTCGTTTTGCTTGACGCATATATCTTACTAATTGTTTTTCAGTAATACCATAATTATAACGTAATCTTTGTTTAACTTTTAAGCGAATTAGATAATCTGATTCACTCGAGTCAAATGGTCGACTTTTAAATAATTTTGTTAATCCATGTTGACCTGGTGGAAGAACTTTTCCTTGTAATGCACCTTTTCCGCGAAAAGATCTACGGAATGGTTTTTTTCTTGTAAAGCCTCGTAATTTCCCAATACGACGTAAAATTCGTAAACGAGGACCAATATATCTTGACATAGGGAAAAAGAAATTTGAAAAATTATGATAATGCGATCGTCAACAAAAAAGTTTATTACCCCCAGGGGAATTCGAATCCCCGTTTTCTCCGTGAAAGGGAGGTGTCCTTGGCCTCTAGACGATGGGGGCTATTGCAAAATGCAAAAGGGCAAGAAGAAGTTGGAGTTTTTTGAAAGAAAAACAATTTTCTCTTAAAAAATATGATAGAACATTTTCATTTTTTTGTCAAGAAAAAGCAAATCAATTTTTTCTTTTTGAAAGACTCGTGAAAAAGAAATTTCCTTCACAAATTCACAAACAGGTGTTTTTTGGGCTTTTGAAAAAACAGAGGTTTTTTGCTTGCACAAATCTTCTTTTTCACTGAAGAATTTGAAGTTTTTTTTTATATTGAAGGAATTTTTTGAAAATGCTACTATACTTACTACTAAAATATATTTTCTTTTCTTGCCGGGGTAGCTCAGTGGTAGAGCAGAGGATTGAAAATCCTTGTGTCACCAGTTCAATCCTGGTTCCTGGCAAAACACCTTCTAAAAAAGAAGAACTTCGCGTGTCCTTTCTAGGTCCACATTCTGTGGAATAAAGTGATCTATTTTTCTTTGTTCTGACTTTTTTTCTTGATGAAAAGTTCCCAAAAAGAATGTTTTCCCTGGATGAAGTTCTGAAAAAATAGGAAAGAAAACACAAAATTTTAAAGACTTTTTCGCTTTTCTTGAAAATCCATTCTTGAAAAGTTAGGAAATATTTGTCTTGAACTTTTTTTCCCCATTTTTTATTATGGCAGTACCAAGTCAGCTCCAGTTTTTCGTTTAGAGAAAATAGTTTCTAGAGAAAACTCAACAGTGGTTTTCATGACTTTCAATTTTTTTTTAGAATTTAAAAAAAGCTCACCTTTTATTTTGGTTTTAAAAGCATCAGGCAAGTTTTTTTTCATTGAAATCAATCAAGTTTGAAAATATTCTATTTTTTCATTGACGAGGGAGAAACTTTTTTTCGAAAAAGAAGGATTCTTTTGAAAAGAAATCTTTCACTAAAAAACTATTTTCCGTAATTTTTCTTTTTGTGATATAATAAAAAAGAACATACATACCTACAAAAAGAAAAAAATTTTTTATACTATTTCGAAAAGGCTTTTTCTTTTTTTGTGAAGCCTCCTAGCATTTTGCCAACAAAATCTCTCTGGAAAAATCTTTTCTTTGGTTGAAATTCGATTTTTTGGGAAAGATACATACACAGATATATAAAAGAAAAAAGAAACTAAAGTATGAGTTCAGAAATTAGAAACCAAGAATTCGCTGAATGGAGAGAATTAGTAAAATCACATTTCTCTCCAGTAAATATGATGGCAGATTCTATTAAATACCCTGTCACAACAGAAAAATCGTATTTAGCAATGTTTAAAAACAAGCAATATACATTTGATGTGGACCCACGCTTAACAAAACCACAAATTAAAAAATTATTTGAAAGTTTGTTTGGTGTAAATGTTGTAGGTATCAATACACATCGCCCACCACGTAAAAAAATTCGTGCTGGCTTATCTACCGGGTACAAATCAACATATAAACGTGTTATTTTAACATTAAAAGAAGGCCAATCTCTTCAATTTTCATAATTGAAGGTCATCTCTTCAATTTTCCGAATTGGAGGGCAGGTCAAAAAGAACAGAAAGTGTGTTCCTCCTGTTTTAGAAAAAGAAATTTTTCTTGACAAAATTAGCAGGTCAATTTGAGATTTCAAAAAGTTTTTCTCTGAAAGAAAAAAATTTCAGAGTTTTTTCTTCATTCAATTCATGAAAAGAAAAAATTATTTTAAGAGTCTATGTATGAATATTCAGAAAAAATGGGAATTCGCTTTTTAAAAGCTTCTTCACCGGGCACGAGAAATCGTTCAGTGTCTGATTTTAGTGAAATTACACAAACAAAACCAGAAAAGTCATTATCTCGAATGAAACATCGTTCAAAAGGCCGAAACAACAGAGGTGTGATTACATGTCGTCATAAAGGAGGTGGACATAAACGTTTATATCGTGATATTGATTTCCGTCGCGATAAAATTGGTATTCCAGGAAAAGTTGTAACGATTGAATATGATCCAAACCGTAATGCGCGAATCGCATTAGTTATGTATGAAGATGGTGAAAAACGTTATATTTTACAACCAAATGGATTACAAGTAGGAGATTCAATTGTTTCAGATATTCAAGCACCTATTTTGGTAGGAAATGCATTACCACTCCGAAATATTCCTTTAGGAGCTCAAGTTCACAATGTAGAATTTCAACCAGGATCAGGAGGTCAACTAGCACGTTCTGCTGGAACATTGCTGGACATTTTAGCAAAAGAAGGAAATTTCGTAACTGTTCGACTTCCATCTAAAGAAATTCGTTTAATTTCGAAAAATTGTTGGGCTACAGTTGGACAAGTAGGGAATGTAGAAGCCTACAGTATTCGTATCGGAAAAGCCGGAAGAAATCGCTGGTTAGGAAAACGACCTACTGTTCGAGGTTCTGTAATGAACCCGAATGATCACCCACATGGTGGTGGTGAAGGGCGTGCACCTATTGGTCGTTGTCGTCCTGTTACTCCGTGGGGACGTCCTGCTTTAGGACAATTTACACGTCAACCGAAAAAATATAGTTCACAGTTTATTTTAAGAAAACGAAAATAAGCTCCTTTGGAGTTTTCGTTTAAAGCAATTCTTTGAATTTTTTTTGTAGTGAAGTTTTTTCAAATAATTGAAAAATCTAAAAGCTAAGATTTTACCATCTATTTTTCTATGCCTCGTTCAATTAAAAAAGGACCTTATGTAGCAGATCATTTATTAAAAAAAATTGAAAAATTTAATGCTCTAGGTCAAAAAAAAGTGATCACTACATGGTCACGATCTTCAACAATTCTTCCACTTATGATTGGTCATACTATTTCAACATATAATGGAAGAGAATTTATTCCAGTTTTTGTTACAGACCAAATGGTTGGTCACAAATTAGGCGAATTTGCTCCAACGCGTACTTTTAAAGGTCACGTAAAAGCGGACAAAAAAGCAAAACGTCGTTAACCAAAATCAAAAAATTAAGAAGAAATGTTTTTTTCTTTTTAAGTCTTACAGTTTATGAGAAAATTCTTCACAAACACCACAAACATTTTTCCTGTTTTGAAAAAATCGGAAAAACCGTTTAAACTGAGAAAAAAGAAATATCTTTTTTAAGCAATAGAAATACTCAAATCTATTTTTTATATGGCAGACAAAGCAATGATTCAACGTGAATTAAAGCGTCAAAAATTAGTCATGAAATTTGCAAAAAAACGTGCAATTTTAAAGGAACAAATGGAACAAGCCTCTTCTTTAAAAGAGAAATTAGCTTGCCATAGAAAACTTCAACAATTGCCAAGAAATAGCTCTCCTGTTCGCTTACACAATCGTTGTTTAGTGACTGGTCGACCAAAAGGATATTTTCGAGATTTTGGTCTTTCTCGACATGTTTTACGTGAAATGGCTCATGAAGGTTTATTACCGGGTGTTCGCAAAGCAAGTTGGTAAAATTCGCAAATCTCAAAATTCTTTGTATTTTTAAAATATTTGAAGAGGAAAAAACTTTTCAAATATTTTTTCCTTTTTCTTCTTTGCTTGTTTTTTTTTCTTTTTTATGGTATTCTAAGAAAACAAAATATAATTGCGGATATAGCTCAGTCGGTAGAGCGTGGTCCTTCCAAGTCCAATGTCGCGCGTTCGAATCGCGTTATCCGCTAAAAATTTTTACCTTATGTTTGTTTCCAAAGTTTCTAAAAGAGAACCCATTCTGTTCCTCTGAAAGAATGTGGAAAAAACTGTTTTTCTGATTTCAAAATGAAAGATGCAATTTTTGAAAATTGAAAAAAGAATGGTATTTCACTCTTTTTTTCAATATCAGTCAAAAGTGTTGGATGTGATGAATTTTTTGAATTTCTCCAGACAAAGACTTTTTTATTCTTTTTTTCTTATATGTCAATGCGTACACCGGAAGAATTAAGTAACTTAATTAAAGGTTTAATCGAAGAATACACACCAGAGGTAAAAATGGTAGATTTTGGTATTGTATTCCAAGTTGGTGATGGAATTGCTCGTATTTATGGTTTAGACCGAGTAATGTCTGGTGAACTTTTAGAATTCGAAGACGGAACTTTAGGTATTGCTTTAAACTTAGAAGCAAACAACGTAGGTGCGGTATTATTAGGTGATGGTTTAAAAATTACTGAAGGAAGCCGTGTTCGTTGTACTGGGAAAATTGCTGAAATTCCGGTTGGTGAAAACTATTTAGGCCGTGTAGTAGATGCTTTAGCTCGACCAGTAGATGGAAAAGGACCAATTGCTACTTCAGACAGCCGTGCTATTGAATCACCAGCTCCTGGTATTGTATCTCGTCGTTCTGTTTATGAGCCATTACAAACTGGATTAATTTCTGTTGACGCCATGATTCCTATCGGACGTGGACAACGTGAGTTAATCATTGGTGACCGACAAACAGGGAAAACTGCTATTGCTGTTGACACTATTCTTAACCAAAAAGGAAAAGGAGTTATTTGTGTTTACGTTGCTATTGGACAAAAAGCATCTTCTGTTGCACAAGTTTTAAATACTTTAAAAGAACGTGGTGCTTTAGACTATACTATTATTGTTATGGCAAACGCAAATGAGCCTTCAACTTTACAATATTTAGCTCCTTACACTGGTGCTACTTTAGCTGAATTCTTCATGTATACTGGCCGTCCAACATTAACAATTTATGATGACCTTTCAAAACAAGCGCAAGCATACCGTGAAATGTCATTATTATTACGTCGTCCACCAGGGCGTGAGGCTTACCCAGGGGATGTATTCTACTTACACTCACGTTTATTAGAACGTGCTGCGAAATTAAGTGATGCATTAGGTGAAGGAAGTATGACAGCTCTTCCTGTTGTAGAAACTCAAGAAGGTGACGTTTCTGCATATATTCCTACAAACGTTATTTCAATTACAGATGGACAAATCTTCTTATCTGGTGATTTATTTAACGCTGGTATTCGTCCTGCTATTAACGTTGGTATTTCTGTTTCTCGTGTAGGATCTGCTGCTCAAATTAAAGCTATGAAGCAAGTTGCTGGTACTTTAAAATTATCGCTTGCTCAGTTTGCTGAGTTAGAAGCTTTCTCTCAATTCGCTTCTGATTTAGACGCTGCTACACAAAAACAATTAGCTCGTGGTTCACGTTTAAGAGAAATCTTAAAACAACCACAAAACTCACCATTATCTGTTGAAGAACAAGTTGCGAGTATTTACACTGGAACAAACGGATATTTAGATTCTCTGGAAGTTGCTGATGTACGTGCTTTCTTAGCTGGTCTTCGTACTTATTTAGCAAATAATGTTTCACAATACGGTGAAATCGTTCGTAAAACAAACACCTTCACTCCTGAAGCTGAAACATTCTTAAAACAAGCTATTAATGACTATTTAGCTGAATTTTCTGCAACAAAAGCTAACTAAGATTTTTCCTTCGGTTTCTCTTGAACAAGAAACCTAGAAAAACACCAGTCTGATTTTCCAGATTTTCTGTTGAAAACAGATTTTTTGAACTTTGTTTTTATAAATCGTGAAAAATTTTCAATTTTTATTTTTGACATGTTAACACTTAAAATTTTTGTTTATACTGTTGTAACTTTCTTTGTATTCTTATTTATTTTTGGTTTCTTATCTAATGACCCTGCTCGTAACCCAGGAAAAGGAAATTTAGACTAAAAACTTTTTTTTTATCTTTGGTTTCTTTTCAGAAATCAAAGATAAAACCCTTTTCTTTTTAAATCAATAAAAATAGTCTTTTTTTTGAAGAATTTTGAAAAAAAAATCTTTCCGCCTGGAAAACAGTGTGTGTTCTTTTTTTGAAAGTATTCTGACTTTCTTTTTTTTTCTTTTGAAGAATTTTTTTTCATATTTTCTGTTGAAATTTCTAAGATTTCTTTTCTTTTTGTATTTTTATGTCAACTTTTCTGAAAAAGCAAAGAATATTCCATTTTCATCTTTTTCATTCTAGGAAACTTCACATCTGTTCCTTAGCACAAAGAAAAAGTGTAGTCTGTGATGCTGCTTTTAAGAGTGGAAATACGACAAATGGAAAACCAGGTGAAAATTCTGGCGCCAATGAAAAAGAAACAAATTTTTCTTTTTCTAAAAATTTGGGTTCAGGCTCTTCTTCTAATTCTCAAAAGCAAAGTTTTTCTTCCAGAAAAACTCCTCTTGCCTCTGAAACACCAAAACAACAAGTACTTTCTGTTACTTATGAAGAAATTGGACTTTTTCCTAGGTCTTTTAATCGCGTTTTTGACAGGTTTTTTAAACAAATCTTTTTTGATGTTGACAATTTAGTTATTCAAGAATATAGATTTTACAGGTATTTATTTTTTACAACTGTAAAATGTCTTTTTCTTTTGTTTTTTCTTCCATTAGGGATAAACTTTCTTTCCAAAAATTATCTTATTCGCCCAATTACAGAATATTATTGGAATGCACAAAATCATGAAATTTTCTTAAATTCCTATCAACAAAAAAAAGCGTTTACAGAATTAAAGAATTTCGAAGAAAAAATTTATTTTGAAGCTTTAATTGTCTCGGAAAAACAATTTTTTCTTGGAAATCAGGAAGAACTTCCTTTTCTTCAAAAAGAGGAATTTTCTCCCTCTGTATCTTCAAAAATTCCCGAAAAAAATGGGAGATTTGAACAATCCAGTTTTTTTGAGCAAAAAGGAAACACTGTACAAAACAAACAAAATGTCTCACTGGTTTTTTCAAATTCGCTTCAAAAACAATTTCAAACAAAAATATTAGAATTAGCACATCATTATAATGAAGAAAGTATTGAGGCAGTCACAAATTTTTTTGCAGATGTTTTAAGTTTTTCTACTTTATGTTTTCTATTTTATCGTTTAGAAATTCAAATTAATATTACAAAGTCATTCTTACTGGAAGTCTTCTTTGGTTTAGACGACAGTAAAAAATCTCTTTTAATTTTATTTGTGACCGATCTACTGGTGGGCTACCATTCACCAAATATTTGGGAATTATTTTTTCAAACAATTTTTGATCATTATGGTCTTCCAGAAAGTCAAACAACTATTTTTCTTTTGGTTGCCACTCTTCCTGTTCTGTTAGATGTTTTATTTAAATATTTAATTTTCCGTCATTTAAATAGAGCATCTCCTGCTACCGTAGCCACATACCATGCAATGATTGAGTAAAATTTGCTCTTTCTTTTTGTTTTTGTTAAACTAGAAAGGAAAAAAGGATATTTTCTTTTTTTTCTTTCTAGTTCCTCCCCCGCAGTTTGTTTGTTTTTTAGAAAAATTTCGGTTTTCTAAAGTCCTTGATATGGAAAGCTTTTCACCTGGAAAAGTTTTTTCAAAAAAGGATATTTTTATTCTGTATTTTTATGTCAACTGTCAATGAAATTATTGAAAAATTAAAAACGTTAACATTATTAGAAGCTTCTGAGTTAGTATCACAAATCGAAGAAACTTTTGGTGTTGATGCATCAGCTCCAGTAGGAGGTGGTGTTGTCATGGCTGCTATGCCAGCTGCTGGTGGTGAAGCTGCAGCAAAAGAAGAAGAAAAAACATTATTTGATGTTATTTTAGAAGAAATCCCTGCAGATAAAAAAGTAGGTATTTATAAAGTAGTACGTAACATTGCAAATATTGCGGTAAACCAAGTAAAAGAATTTACAGCAACTTTACCTAAAGCATTAAAAGAATCTGTTTCTAAAGAAGAAGCAGAAGCTGCGAAACAACAATTAGAAGAAGCAGGTGCAAAAGTAAAAATTGCTTAATTTTTTTCACAAAATCTTTTCTAAAATGGAATTTGTTCAATCGAATTCCATTTTTTTTGTTCATGGTTCAAAAGAATATTCCAAAAATCGGAGAGAGAGGGATTCGAACCCTCGGTACGAAAGAAGATCGTACAACGGATTAGCAATCAGCCGCTTTCGACCACTCAGCCATCTCTCCAGAAGGCAAAAAGTCCACAAAATTGTCAATGCAGAAGGCAGAAACATAAAGAAGGTGGAGTTTTTTCTTCAAACACAGAATACATGTGCCCCTTTTGCCCCTTTTGGGCAGTTCGTGGTGCTTTGTTTTAGCATTTGCTTGAAGCTTTTTCCTCTTTTTTGGCTTTGTTCAAAGAAGAAAAAAAATGAAAGAATTTTTCCTTTTTCAATGTTAGATTGAATATGAAAAGGAGAAAAAGGGAGAAAAAAAGATCACCCTGGCACTAAGTTGCTTTTCCCTGCCAGACTTCCGACAAGTTGGTCAACCTCTTCAGCGTTTCACAGCCAAGTTCGGGATGGATTGGCGTGGTTCCACAGAAGCATAGAGCACCAGAGTCTCAGCGGAGCTAAGCTCCGGAGGTTTGTTTTTCTTTTTCTTTTTTTTGAAGAAAAAAATAGGTCAAAATCAATGAGCCTTTAGTATATCTCAGCTAAAACCATTACTGGCCTTTCACTTGATACCTATAAAACAGCTTGTCTTGCTGCGGCCTCATGGAGAATACTCATCTTGGTCTGGACTTCGTACTTAGATGCATTCAGTACTTCTTCACTCCATGCGTAGCTACCCTGCGTTTACTTTTGGAAAAATAACAGGTACACCATTGGCATGTTCACTACAGGTCCTCTCGTACTATGAGTGACTGACCTCAATATTCTAACGCTAATACCGGATATGGACCGAACTGTCTTACGACGTTCTGAACCCAGCTCACGTGCCACTTTAATGGGCGAACAGCCCAACCCTTGGGACCTACTACAGCCCCAGGATGTGACGAGCCGACATCGCATATGTGTTTCAAATTCTTTCTAAAAGAAATTATTTTTATCTATCAAATAGACTCTTAGTCGCCTAAGAGATCAGACTATATCATCAACCTTCTTTTGTTCAAAATTCGTTTCGAAATGAAGGTTGTCCGGCGTGTAGTCGTTGAGGGGTTATATTTCACCTATTGACAAGCTTGAAAAAATGAAAAAGATTGCTGCCATAACATAGAAAATTAAGGATGAAACAGAGAACTTCCCTGCTGATTGTCCGCACTTAAGAACTTTTCCTTCTATGTTCGAGTGTCTTAAGATTCAACGGAGTTCCCAGCATATAGCCAGATTAGCATTCTTTGATTTCTCAAAGAAGACCCCTGATGTTTTGAGGTGCCAAACCTTCTCGTCAATACGAACTCTTGGAGAAGATCAGCCTGTTATCCCTAGAGTAACTTTTATTCGTTGAGCGACGGCCCTTCCACACGGAACCGTCGGATCACTAAGGCCAGCTTTCGCTCCTGCTCGACTTGTAGGTCTTGCAGTCAAGCTCCCTTTTGCCTTTACACTCGCAATCTGATTTCCGTCCAGATTGAGGGAACCTTTGCGCGCCTCAGTTACCTTTTATGAGGCCTCCGCCCCAGAGAAACTGCCCACCTGAAACTGTCAAGTGTCCTGATTCAAGGATCACCATTAGGATTCTAGCCTCTCCAGAGTGGTCTCTCACTGATGGCTCCAACTTCCCCGGAAGGAAATCTTCATAGCCTCCCACCTAGACTGCGCAAGAAAAGCCCGAACCCAATTCCAGGATACAGTCAAGCTTCATAGGGTCTTTCTGTCCAAGTATTAGTAGTCCGCATCTTCACGGACAAGTCTATTTCACCGAGTCTCTCTCCGAGACAGCGTTCTGATCATTACGCCTTTCGTGCAGGTCGAAACTTACTCGACAATGAATTTCGCTACCTTAGGACTGTCATAGTTACAGCCGCCGTTCACCGGGGCTTCGGTCGTCAGCTTCGAATCGAAAGATTCTAACCAACTTCCTTGACCTTCCGGCACTGGGCAGGCGTCAGCCCCCATATATTGTCTTACGACTTTGCGGAGACCTGTGTTTTTGATAAACAGTTGCCAGAACCTTTTCACTGCGACCCTTTTTTCAAAGGGCGCCCCTTCTCCCGAAGTTACGGGGCCAGTTTGCCGAGTTCCTTAGAGAGAGTTATCTCGCGCCCCTTAGTATTCTCTACCAACCTACCTGTGTCGGTTTCAGGTACAGGTTCTTTTTCTGTTTTTCTAAAATTGCTTCTAGAGGTGTACGAGCTTTTCTTGGAAGCAGAACATCATTGGCGCCATCTAAGTGAAACTTAGAAGACGGGATCACGTCTCAGCTCAAGATTCGTTTTTGTTCGATCTTTCGACGCCTTGAACGCTTCCACTGCAATCCATAAACAGACCCAATTTAGCTTTCTTCGTCCCTCGGAACCCAGAAAAAGAAGTACAGGAATATTGACCTGTTTGCCATCGACTACGCCGCTCGGCCTCGCCTTAGGACCTGACTCACCCCCCATGGACGAACCTTGTAGAGGAACCCTTAGGTTTTCGGGGCATTGGATTCTCACCAATGTTTTCGTTACTCAAGCCGACATTCTCTCTTCCGCGCTGTCCACCAAGACTTCCGTCAAAACTTCACCCAACGCGGAACGCTCCCCTACCGATTCGTTTCATTTTTTCAATTGAAAAAGAAAAAAAGAACAAATCCCATAGCTTCGGCAGGATACTTAGTCCCGGCCATTGTCGGCGCAAGAACGCTTTACCAGTGAGCTATTACGCACTCTTTCAAGGAATAGCTGCTTCTAAGCGAACCTCCTGGTTGTTTCAGCATTCTCACATCCTTTTCCACTTAGCATCCATTTAGGGGCCTTAGCTGATGGTCTGGGCTGTTTCCCTCTTGAGCATGCAGCTTATCCCGCACACTCTCACTGGCTCACGGAATCCATGCCTAATATTCGGAGTTTGCCACGACTTGGTACCGCTTTCGCAGCCCGCACCGAAACAGTAGCTCTACCCTTAGACAGGACATCGTCGCCGCTGCGCCTCAACGCATTTCGGGGAGATCCAGCTAGCTCTGAATTCGATTGGAATTTCACCCCTAATCACAGCTCATCCGCCGATTTTTCAACACCGGTCGGTTCGGTCCTCGACTAGGTGTTACCCTAGCTTCAACCTGGCCATGATTAGATCATCCAGGTTCGGGTCCCTAAGAAGTGACTGTGTCGCCCTATTCAGACTCGCTTTCGCTTGGGCTCCAGATTTTGGTCCTTAACCCTGCCACTCCCTAGAAGTCGCCGGCTCATTCTTCAACAGGCACGCGGTCAGATACTTTCCTCCCACTGCTTGTCAGCTTACGGTTTCATGTTCTTTTTCACTCCCCTCCGGGGGTTCTCTTTCACCTTTCCATCGCTGTACTTCTTCACTATCGGTCACTCAGGAGTATTTAGCCTTACGAGGTGGTCCTCGCAGATTCACACGGGATTCCACGTGCCCCATGCTACTCGGGATAATCCAAATTTTGAAAGTTTTTGACTACTGGACTTTCACCATCTATGGTGCAGGATTCAGCTGCTTCGTCTGTTCTTTTTTTCTTTTTGAAAACAAATGTTTTCAAGACTGGATTCCCACAACTCCACTTTTCAAATGAAAAATGGTTTAGGCTTGTCCCATTTCGCTCGCCGCTACTCCGGGAATCGCTTTTGCTTTCTTTTCCTCCGGCTACTGAGATGTTTCAGTTCACCGGGTTGCCTCTTCCTTTTCTATGAATTCAAAAAGGAGTTCTAGGAGGTTGCCCCATTCGGGAATCTTCGGATCTATGCTTGTTACCAACTCCCCGAAGCGTATCGCCGGTATCTGCGCCCTTCATCGTCTCTGAGTGCCTAGGTCTCCACCGTAAGCCTTCCTTTCTTTGACCTAACATATGCTTTTTCTTTCCGTAAAAGAAGAAAGAAAAAATCATGAAATCTCAATTCAACAGAAGAAACAAATTCTGTTTTAGCATTTGCTTTAGCCATTGCTTTAGCATTTCTGCACCACGGAACTTTTTCGATCACTTCTCTTTTTCTTTGAACAGTTCCTCTTGGAAAAAACTTTTTCAAAAGAAAATCAGAAAAAAAAGAGAAGGGTGGAAATAAAGGGATTCGAACCCTTGGCCCCTGCCTTGCAAAGGCAGTGCTCTACCAACTGAGCTATATTCCCTTTTCGTGTTTCTTTTTTCTTTTTTTGATTCTTTGAATGGTTCCAATGTTGAAAAGGTTCTGTTGAAAAAAGAAAGAAAAAGAAGAAAAAAGAAAGCTGGACCATACTGGACTTGAACCAGTGAACCTCTCGCTTATCAAGCGAGCGCTCTAACCAACTGAGCTAATGGTCCTGAAGAAAAAATGATCAAAAGTGTTGTTCATGACGAACTTTTGATCATTTTTTCAAACTTTCAAAATAGAATATGTTGAAAATAGAAACTTTTTTGACGAAAAAGTCAAAAAAGAAAAAAAAAGGTTCTCCATCCACACCTTCCAGTACGGATACCTTGTTACGACTTCATATTAGTCAC
>VFQT010003793.1_pt1 | contig 13373 bp, 4 predicted proteins | sample 3512381 | NCBI WGS metagenome assembly VFQT01 (sample SAMN10412376, study PRJNA504923) | tailings metagenome | isolation source: Relicate 2 Philex TSF3 active mining site | place: Philippines: Tuba, Benguet | collected 2017-08-29 | reverse complement strand
GCCTCCACCTTCATGCTCTCCACCAAGGCGGGCAAGGAGGCCTATGTGGAGCCGGTGATCGAGGGCGGCGGCTACCGCTTCACGGTGAAGGTGGGCAAACCGAAGGATGCGGAGAAGGCGAAGGGCGGGACGAAGGCCTCGCGAGCGAACTTCAACTGCTTGATGTCGAGCACGCCGATCTCGGGTGATTACATCAAGGCCGAAGGCAATGCCGGGCGGATGGGTGCGCGGTTGATGGCGATCGTGGCCGAGGGCACGCGCGGTCGCGTGTATCTGGCGCCATCGCCGGAGCACGAGGCGGCGGCACGCAAGGCAAAGCCGGAGTGGAAGCCAGAGGGCGAGATTGCCAAGCGTATGACCGGCGGGAACTGCACGCCCTACGGAATGACCACGTGGGGCGACCTCTTCACCCCGCGGCAGTTGGTGGCGCTGACGACCTTCTCCGACCTCGTGGGCGAGGCGATGCAGCAGGTGCGCCGCGACGCGCTCCAAGCCGGCCTCCCCGACGACCCCAAGCCCCTGCGCGACGGCGGCACCGGCGCCACCGCCTACGCCGAGGCGGTGGCGGTGTATTTGGGGTTTGGTGTGGACTACGCAGCAAACTACTGGTCGGTCATTGCCACGCCAGCGGATGGCTTCATTCGCGGCACTTTCGCGCGGCAAGCGCTGCCGATGACTTGGGACTACGCCGAAGCTCCACCCTTTGGTGGGACCAGCGGAAACTGGATGGGCGGCATTGAGTGGGCAGCGAAGGCATTGGATGCCCTACCGGTAGCCGGGGCCGGAAGAGCAAGACAAGCCGACGCCCACACCCAGTCCGTCAGCGCCAATAAGGTCGTCTCCACCGACCCGCCCTACTACGACAACATCGGCTATGCCGACCTGTCGGACTTCTTTTATGTCTGGCTGCGGCGCTCGCTGCGCGGCGTCTTCCCCGACCTGTTCGCCACGCTCGCCGTGCCCAAGGCCGAGGAGCTGGTCGCCACGCCCTACCGCCACGGCAGCAAGGAGAAGGCCGAGACCTTCTTCCTCGACGGCATGACGCAGGCCATGCACCGGCTGGTGGAGCAGGCGCACCCGGCTTTCCCGGTCACCATCTACTACGCCTTCAAGCAGTCGGAGACCGAGAACACCGAGGGCACCTCCAGCACCGGCTGGGAGACCTTCCTCGACGCCGTGATCCGCGCCGGTTTCGGCATCAGCGGCACATGGCCAATGCGCACCGAGCGCGGAGCCAGATCAATCGGCATCGGCACCAACGCCCTCGCCTCCAGCATCGTCCTCGTCTGCCGCCAGCGCGCGGCCACGGCGCCCACCGCCACCCGCCGCGAGTTCGTCGCCGCGCTCAAGAGCGAGCTGCCCGTGGCGCTGCGTCACTTGCAGGAAGGCAACATCGCGCCAGTGGACCTAGCGCAGGCCGCCATCGGCCCCGGCATGGCCGTCTACACCCGCTACGCCAAGGTGCTCGACGCCGAGGGCAAGCCGCTCACGGTGCGCGAGGCTCTTGCCCTGATCAACCAAGTGCTCGACGAGACGCTTGCCGAGCAAGAGGGGGATTTTGACGCTGATAGCCGTTGGGCCATCACGTGGTTTGAGGAGAACGGCTTCGGCGAAGGTGACTATGGTCGCGCAGAGCAACTGTCCAAGAGCAAGGTCACCAGCGTCGACGGCATGCGTGAGGCTGGCATCGTGGCATCCGCGCGCGGCAAGGTGCGCCTACTCAGGCCGTCCGAATTGCCCACCGATTGGGATCCGGCCACGGACACGCGCCTCACGCATTGGGAGATCGTGCACCACTTGATCCGCGTGCTGGAGTCCGGCGGCGAGCCAGCTGCCGCCGAGTTGGTCACCAAGCTCGGCAGCAAGGCCGAGACCGCGCGCGAACTCGCCTACCGCCTCTACACCGCCTGCGAGCGCAAGAAGCGTGCTGCGGACGCGCTCTCCTACAACGCGCTCGTCCAGAGCTTCCCGGAAATCACGCGCCTTGCGCGCGAAGGCACAAAGGCCCCTGCCAAGCCCGCGCAGGGCGGCCTGTTCGACAAGGACGACGAGTGATTGCATCCCCCCGAGGTCTTTGGCCATGAACATCCGCGATCTTCTCAAGGACGACTTCGGCATCGATGTGCGCATCGCCAGCGGCATGGGTTCGCGCAACGACCCGTTCGTGCTGGAGCCTTGCTCGGTCGAGGATGCAGCTCGGACCCAGCTCGAGACCATGCGTGGGCTCGGCATGGGGCGTGGGCAGCTCTGGCGCACTCTGGAGTGGAAGCCTTGCGAAGAGGGACCGGCCACCGAGGTCTTCCGTCGTCAAGCCGTGCGGTTCGAGCCCGAGCAGATCGAGACGCTGCAGCTCGCCTCCTACTTCGACAGCCGAGCGGTTTCGGGATCGCCCTGTTCGCTGCACCCGCTGACGGTTTGGCGAGGCCCAGAAGGCACGCCTTCTCTGCCCTACGAGTTGGGTTGGCTGCATTTCGACTCGGCCTCTTCCGCGAGCGACGAGCCGGGCCATCTGAACGAGACCGTCTACTACAGCGGCCAGGGTGTGAAGGCGACGGTTTATGTCTACTCGAGGGCGGAAGCAGACCAGCGGCCGACAGCAGAGGCTCGCAAAGCCGAGCTTGCCAATGTCGTCGCCATGGCAAAGGGGATGAATCCTCAGATCGAGGCCCCTTGGCCGACCATGGCCGCCGGCCCGTTGTCGCTCCAATATCTGCTCGCCGACAAGAACATGACGGTCGCAGGCGTTGCTGCCAGCGATCGTTATTTCGTCAAGGTCCGGATGACCTACTTTGACGACCTGAAGATGCGGGAAATGATGAACTCCTTCCTCACAGCATTGGCGGAGCGCGTGGAGCAGGCGTGGATCGCAGGTCAGGGAACCAGCAGCTAGAGAACCCAAGAAACGAGTCATGGCAATCTCCAACCAAGAACGCATCGGCAAGGCCATGGACCTGCTCCGGGTCGGCCTCGCTCCCTTCGTCGAACGCGAGGTCCAATCCGCGGTCAAGACCAGCTCGATTCGCATGGACACCGTCCAGCGCCTCAGCGAAGACCCGGTCCTCGGCAAGAAGCCGATCGCGCAGTTGGACGTCGCTGGTCTGCTCAAGGTGATGTGGGAGACCTGGAATGATGTGTTCCAGCGCATCCTGGGGCGCGCGGAGCGTTCTCTCGTCTCCGAGTTGCGCGACTGCCGCAACAAGTGGGCGCACCAGGAGCCGTTCTCGAGCCGCGACGCAGAGCGAGCGCTGGACTCGATGAGTCGCCTGCTCACGGCCGTGTCGGCGACGGAGGCCGACGAAGTCGAGCGCATGATGCACGAACTTCGGCGGCTCACGATCGATGAGCAGGTGCGAGGCGAGAAGCGCCGTGCCGGCGGAACGCTGGTGGAAGGCGGAGCCGCGAGCGCGCTCAAGCCTTGGCGAGACATCGTCACGCCCCACGCCGACGTGGCGACTGGCCGCTACCAGCAAGCAGAGTTCGCGGCCGACCTCTGGCAAGTGCACCTGGGCGAAGGCAGCGACGAGTATCGGAAGCCTGCCGAGTTCTTCCGCCGCACCTACCTGACCGAGAGCCTCAAGCGGCTTCTGGTCGGCGCAGCGGAGCGCCTGACGGGGAAGGGCGGCGACCCGGTCGTGCAGCTGCAGACCAACTTCGGTGGCGGCAAGACGCACTCGATGCTCGCGCTCTACCACATGTTCGGCGGCGCAACGCCGAGCGAGCTTGCTGGTGTCGACTCGGTGATGGCCGCGGCGGGTGTGTCCAAGCTGCCGACTGCCCGTCGCGTGGTGCTGGTCGGCAACAAGATCTCCCCAGGCAATCCGGTCACGAAGCCGGACGGCACCGTGGTCCGCACGCTGTGGGGCGAACTCGCCTACCAGCTCGGCGGCAAGAAGGCGTTTGCCCGCATTGCCAAGGACGACGAGCGAGCGACGAGTCCCGGCGACTTGCTGCGCGAGTTGATGGTCGAGCACGGACCCTGCCTCATCCTCATCGACGAGTGGGTCGCCTATGCGCGACAGCTGCACGACCAGAGCGATCTGCCTGCCGGCGGGTTCGAGACGCAGTTCACGTTTGCGCAGGCGTTGACGGAGTCGGCCAAGCTGGCCAAGAACTGCCTGTTGGTCGTGTCGCTGCCTGCTTCGGACACCGCAGGTTCGCCTCACACGCAGGCGGACGACGTCGAGGTCGGTGGCGTGCGTGGGCGCGAGGCCCTCGAGCGCCTTCGCAACGTGGTGGGGCGCGTCGAGTCGTCATGGCGGCCCGCATCTGCGGAAGAAGGCTTCGAGATCGTGCGGCGACGGCTGTTCGAGCCGTTGTCGGGTCAGGACGCGTTCAAGCAGCGCGACGTCACGGCGCGCGCCTTCTCGGACCAATACAACGCGCAATCGGCGGAGTTCCCGCCGGAGTGCAAGAGCGCCGAATACGAGAAGCGCATCCAAGCTGCGTTCCCGATCCATCCGGAGATCTTCGATCGCCTCTACGAGGACTGGTCGACGCTGGTCAAGTTCCAGCGCACGCGCGGTGTCCTGCGCCTGATGGCTGCGGTGATCCACAGCCTGTGGGAGAAGGGCGACAGGAGCCCGATGATCCTGCCTTCGACGATCCCGATCGACGATGTTCGCGTGCAGCACGAACTGACGCGCTATCTGTCGGACAACTGGGTGCCGATCATCGAGAAGGACGTCGACGGTCCTAGCTCGCTGCCGCTCAAGATCGACAGCGACGTGCCCAACCTCGGCAAGCTGGCGGCGACTCGTCGCGTGGCGCGCACGATCTACCTCGGATCGGCTCCTACCGGTGGCACGGCCAACCGCGGCCTCGAAGACCGTCGCGTCAAGCTCGGCTGCGTCATGCCCGGCGAGTCGCCGGCGGTGTTCGGCGACGCGCTCCGGCGGCTGGCTTCTGCCGCGACCTACCTCTACCAGGACGGGCCACGCGCGTGGTATGCGACGCAGCCGACGGTCACCAAGCTCGCCGAAGACCGAGCGGAGCAACTGAAGCGGGAGCTAGACAAGATCGCGGCCGAGATCGACGCGCGGGTGCGATCGAACCTCAGGCAGTCTGGCGACTTCGGGCGCGTCCATGCGATGCCGCGTTCGAGCGCGGACGTTCCGGACGATCTCGACGCGCGTCTCGTCGTGCTGCCGGCGGAGCAGCCCTACAGCAAGGACGAGGGCAATCTCGCCGAGCAAGCTGCGCGCGCGATACTCGATTCGCGAGGCAACACGCCGCGGCTCTACCGCAACACGCTGGTGTTCTTGGCTGCGGACAAGGTGCGGCTCAAGGACCTCGACGAAGCGGTGCGGCGTTACCTTGCGTGGAAGTCCATCCACGACGAATACGTGAAGGACAAGGCGCTGGAGCTGACGCCGTTCCAGGCCAAGCAGGTTGCGACCCAGGTGGAAGCTGCGGATGCAGCCGTCCTCGCGCGGTTGCCCGAGACCTACCACTGGGCGCTGGTGCCGGAGCAGAAGACCCCGCAGGGGCCTGTGCAGTGGAACGTCCTCCGGCTGACCGGCGCGGACGCGCTGGCCGTGCGGGTCAGCAAGAAGCTCAAGTCCGACGAGCTGTATGTGACGAGCCTCGGATCGACCATCCTGCGCAAGCACATGGACGAAGTGCCGCTCTGGCGCGGCAACCATGTGGCAGTGAAGCAGTTGGTCGAGGACTTTGCGCGATACCTCTACCTGCCGCGGCTGGCCGACTCCGGCGTGCTCACCAAGGCGATGAGCGATGGCGTGGGTCTGCTGACCTGGGGCCATGACTCGTTCGCCTACGCGGAGGGCTTCGAGGAGTCGAAGGGCCGCTACCAGGGCCTGCGCGGCGGCCGCAGCGTGACTCTGAGCACCGACAGCACCGGCTTGCTCGTCCGCGCGGAGGTCGCGCAGCAGCAACTCGACGCCGAGACCAAGGCCCCGAAGCCCGCGGACCAAGCGGGGGAGTCGATTGCCCAGGGTGGTTCCGGCGGTTCTCTGTCCACGAGCGGAGCGCCTGTCGGCGCAGGTCCGACTCCTCCGCCTGTGCCCACCAAGACGGTTCGCCGTTACTACGGCAGCGTGCAGTTGGATCCCGGTCGGGTCGGCCGTGATGCCGGACGAATCGCCGAAGAGGTGATTGCGCACCTGTCCGGTCTGGTGGGTTCACGCGTTCGCGTGACCCTCGAGATCGCGTCGGACTTCGAGAACGGGGTGTCCGATCACGTCGTTCGCATCGTGACCGAGAACAGCCGGACGCTGAAGTTCACGACGCAGGGGTTTGAGAGTGAGTAGGTGTGGTGTGTCTTACGTCAAGTGATGGCGAGGTGAAGTGCTCATGCGAATGCAGCGTGGATGCATGTAGATCTCGCTGAGATCGAGATGGAATGCGGATCGTCTGCTTGCATGTTGGTAGACCGCGGCAAGGCTCGTGTTCGCTACTTGTGCAAGAGCATCCAGGTCGCCATTCACTTTGAAGCATCGGCGTCGGCTAGACCTTGCAGTGCGCTCTGAATGGCATTCTCGATGCGTTGAATCTGCGAGTGTGGGTTGTGAAACCAATCGGTGCTCCATACGCGTACGAGTTTCCAGCCGAGGCCTTCCAGGACTTCCTGACGAAGGCGATCCCGGTCTCGAGCGGACTTTCCTGAGTGGTAGGTTGCACCATCGCACTCGACCCCTAGCAGGTATCGTCCAGGGTCGCGCGGATGTCGCACCGCCACATCGAGAAAGTAACCTGCGACTCCCAGTTGTGGTGTGCACTTGTGGCCCCGGGCCTCAAGCGCCTCCATCACCGAGATCTCGAAGTCGCTATCGGGAGCGCGTCCAGACTCCTGGGCAGAGGCCTCAGGCGTTCGTTCGCAATAGGCCAGGAAGCTGCGAAGTGCCTGTCGGCCTTTGTTGGGGCGATCGTCTGCAATGATGTTGTGGGACCTCATCGATGAGAAGACGTGCATGCGCTTCTTCGCCCTCGTGAACAGCACGTTGAGTCTACGCCATCCGCCGTTGCAGTTGATGGGGCCGAAGCGTTGGGGGACGGCGCCCCCAGGGGATAGGGGGCCGTAGGTCATGGAGAGCACGATGACGTCGCGCTCGTCACCTTGAACGTTCTCCAGATTCTTTATGAATGGCGGCTCTCCCTGTGCAAGGGCGCTTTCCAGCAACGACTGAATGCCGGTGTCTTCCTTCATGCGCCTCTCAAGCTCCTCTTCAATCAGATTGCATTGCGCTATATTCATGGCAACAACCCCGACCGATTCATGTGGGCTGCTGCTGAGTTGTTCAATCAGGAAGTCGACCACGCGCCGCGCTTCCGGGGCGTTGAATTTTTGGAAGAAGCCATCTTGCACCATGTGAAACTTGACGCCGAACTCCGCGTTGGATTCAAAAGGTGAGGGGAACAGAACAAGGTCGTTATCGTAGAAGCTTTTTGCAGAAAACTCGATCAAGGACTCATGGCGAGATCGATAGTGCCATCGCAGTCGTCGAGTGGGAAACAGTCCTGTGACAGCCTCGAGAATGCTCTCTGCGTCGTCGAGTGCGACCGCGTCCTCGTCCTCGTCTTCGACTTCGGCGTTGCTGCGGTCAAAGAAGCGTGTCGGGGGTAGTTGCTTAGGGTCGCCCACTATGACGAGGCTGCGGGCGCGAGCGATAGATCCGAGAGCGTCTTCGGGTTTGATCTGAGATGCCTCATCCATGATCAATATGTCGAATTGGTGGCGCCCTGGTTCGAGGTGAGTTGCCACAGACATAGGGCTCATCATGAAGCAAGGTTTTAGCGCCGTGACGGCATCGCCTGCGCGATTGAGGAGTGATCGTAGGGCGATGTGTTGCCGTTGTTTCGCGATTTCGTGTTGGAGCAAAGCCCTGTCGGTGTAGTCGCCGACTCGGCCTCCGGAATGCCCATAGGGGACGCGCCTCTTGGATGCATGTGTCGCTACCTCTTGGCGCTTCATGTCGCGTACTTTGACGTCGGTAACTTGAAACCGTTGGCGCAGCACGTCTTGTTCCGGTCCGTAGAACTGCGCCAACTCAGGGGTTTTTTGAAGTATCTCGGATGCGAGTTGCTGAAAGACGACAGCATTTGTGATATTGGCGACTTGCGCTGCATCGACAGCGTTCTCCTCAATGTGCCGAATGAAGTCGGCTAGGCCGTCTGGTAGTAGTTGGTTCTTAATGCGTAGATAGTGGAGCCAGTCTGTAAGCCATCCTTCATGCTGAAGGGCCTCGTTGTTTCTATTAATCAGAGCCGATATTGTCTCCCCGCTGTGGGCGGTCCATGCGGCTAGATCGACATCCCCCGCTGAGACGAATGCCTCGCGCGCGGCTTCCTCTTGCTTGAGTGCGCCGAGAAGGGATGTGGGTAGGGACCGCAGCGCATCGTAGCATTTTGCGCTGCTGTCGCTCGCCAAGGTGTCCAGCAAGACTCGGTGGGCAGCGAGTGCAGTTGTGGCGGCTATCGTGTCGCGAAGTGCGTCGGATTCCGTTGGTCGCCTCTCAGCGTAGGCAACGCGCATGTCGTAGCCCGCTTGTGCGAGAATGTGCGTAGCGGTGGCCTCATGCCAAGCTGTGACAGCTTCGAATTGTCTGCGCAGAGCAGACGTGTAGGCGAGTAGTTGCGTTATGGAAAGGGAATGATCGCGGACCAGGGGGAGAGTAGTCTCAAGAATGCTATCTAGCTTTTGAAGCGCTGAGGAGAGCGAGCCGTGATCGCCGATTAGGTTGCTGTTGGCGTCTTGAAGCAGGGAATCTTGGACTCTGCGGCCAATATCTTCAGCGCAACTCAAGGCCCGGCGCGCTTCTTCTGCGAGTTGTCCGTCATCGTTGTGTGTCAGATCGAATGCGGTTTCAGCGTCTAACCCAAAGAGTGCCGATGCTACATGGGAGCGCCTGCTAAAGGGCGCGCCATATGCTTGCCGGACGCTTCGATACCATTCGCGTATTTGCTTTATCCGCTCGATTGCCGTGTCGGCCCCGTGCCATTGGCTCTTGAGTCTGGGCTTCGCTCTGCACAGTGCTTCGGCTTCTTCGAGGCCTTGTGCATACTTTTGGAGAAGTGGGGCCAGATTGAGCGCCTGCTTATTGGGGGCGGGATGGGCGAGGGTTAGCGCCATCAGTCGATTGCGTGCGGCTCGCCAAGCGCTTGAGATCCAGCGGAAAAGGCCGCCGGAGCGCAGTATCCTGATGTCATCCTGGATGGATGCGGCTGATGGCAAGGCTGTTAGCTTGAAGACGTCCTTTAGTTGCGTCCGTAGCGTGTTCAGTTCGCCGAGGCGGATGCGAAGGTCTTCGATGATTGTGTCGAGGCTTGGATCGTCGAATAGTGGGTCGCGATACTGCCAGAGATCTCGCGGTAGCGACGCAATCAGTTCCGAGAGCTGCGAGTAGGCGGTGAGCCCCTCCTGGGAGACGGCTAGGCAGCCGTGGAGCGCTTCGGGAAGGCGTGGGCGCAGGTCAGCGAATGCATCTGCTATAGCGTGGCATTGGTTCTCCAGTTCCGCCATGTCGTTCGAGAGCTTAGACAGGCTCTCAAGGGTCGCCGTGTTTGGAATGCCGAGTTTCTGCAGGCTTACCTGGATGCTACTGATGCATGAGGCGTGGGTCGGATCTAGAAGTGGCGCATCTTCAAAAATGGCGCTGAGGTGTTCCCATGTGTGATGGATGCTAGCATGTTGCGCAAGGGCCTCGTTGCATTGCTTTAAGTGTGATGAAAGGTGGAGGATGGACTCGAGGCGCTCAGCTCCGGATAGCGTGGGTAGGCGGGATGCGGCCTCGGCGAGTTGGAGTATGCTCTTGGCGCTCCATTCGTGGGTGTGCGCCAATCCAGCGGATTTGGCGGCATTTGCGTGAGTCGCACTTAATAGTGCCAGCGCGCTGTTCCATGCTGACAATGTCGCGGTCAGATGTGTGTGGCCAGTCTGCAAAAGGCTGCACTGGCGAATGCCGCACCAGTAATGCGAAGTCAATGCGCGCCCTGGGGTTTGGGCTGCTACCCTCTGATGCAATAGGGCGACTTGCTTGGTCTTTTCTGTGAGTTGTCGTGCATTCAATTCAGTGTAAGTTTCTCCGTTGATGTTGGGTAGGTGGGGTAATTTGCTTGGGTTTTGTAGCGCGGCGCGGTAGCGGACAGCCTTCGAGAATATCTGGTGTGGGGACCATTTGGTGTTAGCCCAGTGCGTGTTGACGAGTTTTGAGTGGGTGTTTAGGCGGTCGCGCTGCTCGATTAATATGCGCTTTTCTGTCGCGGCTCCGTCGGGTGGGGCGTAGCGACCCAGGATCCGAGTATTGAGAGATTCAAGGACTGCGGACTTCTGTGCCTTGTGTCCGTGTAGCTCTAAGCAGAAGTCGCCAAGCCCAGCCTTCGTGAGGCGTGACTTGACGACATCTAGTGCTGCCATTTTCTCGGCTACGAAAAGTACTGATTTGTTCGCTGCGATACAGGCGGCTATGAGGTTCGCGATGGTTTGCGACTTGCCAGTGCCGGGTGGACCTTCAATGACGAGGTTCTTTCCGTTGATGGCATCTACGACGGCGGAGTGCTGAGAGCTGTCGGCATCGAACACGATTGGGTATGTGTCGAGTGCGTCTGCCATATCGTCTATGCTGTATTCCTCCTGGATGTCTGCTTCGCGCTCGGCTTCGCGCTCGACCGCGGTGAAGAACATGCGGACCAGTGCGTGGTCGAGGATGGACTTGTTGTTGCCCCAGCGTGCGGGATCAAGGTCCTCGTACATTGCTTGCTTTTGGAAGTTGAACGTCGCAAGCGTGATGGAGCGCTGTATTCTCCATCGGGGCTGGTGTGCCAGGATTGCTGATTCGATCCTCTGGAAATACTGCTCGGGACTGGCGACTGCAGACGTGGAAGGTAGGGCCAGCGCGAAGTCGTTGAGCAGCTTCTCGCGCAAAGTCCGGTTGTCAAATACATCTTCGTCACGCGGGGTCACGCGGTAGCGGAATGCGCCTTCATGTGCTTCCGCGCGGTCGCGCGAGAGGTCTACGGGAATCGTGAAAAGAGGGGCTAGCCGTTCTTGGTCGGAGTTGTCGCTCTCATACCACTTGAGAAAGCCAATAGCGAGAAAGAGGGTGTGACACCCCATCTCGCTGATGTCGTTATCAGCGCGGTTGCGTATCGCGCGGAGTCGGCTTTCAAGCTGCGGAGGAAAGAGAAGCGTCTGTAGTCGGTAGTCCCTGTGTCTTTCTCCAGCTTCGGAGAAGGGAAGTTCGTAGCTTGTAGCTATACCCTTGATGTCTGCCCAGGCTTCGGACTTAGGCTCGGTCCGAGATATCTCTTGGCCAGACTCCCGGTCAATCTTGATGTAGCCGTGCTTGAGGAGTTCCTTGTCTGTCGGCAGTGGAACTGGTTCGAGAGTGAAGGAATGTTTGTTACCAAGAGCGTTTGCCACTTGGTCAGGCAGTTCGTCGACGATCCGAACGGAGGAGCCGATCGGGTGGCGGTAGTTCAGCAGGGGATTCCGAGCACTGAGATCAAGGAGCCTTCGGCGAAGTTCGGAGATCTTCTGCTCTACGAAGTTGCGATCGGGGCTCGTGATAGGCTGCGAATCAGGCGGCATGTCTTGTCTCGTAGCGGGCGAGTGCTGAAGTTGGTGAGCGGGCTTGAGTTGAGGGCGCCCTCGTCAGGGGTGGGGTCCCCTATTCTGGGCTGAATCTGGGACTCAGGCCCGGTTCACATCCGCGTGCATCGTAGGGGGGCAGCGGCGTTGCGCCATCGATGCGTGGATGATCACCGAAGGTCCGCAATTGGAGCGTTCCGGGGCTTGCGGTGGCATCCATGGTCGTCAGCTGAGTCTGCTGCTAAGTCGTTCCTCGCATTACACTTCTGCGCCCTGGTGCCTACATGGGGGCGTGGATTGCTCGTAGGCGTGCCGTCGCTCCGCTTCGTGTTGCCGCGAGCGGACAGGGAGGAAGGCGCAAGTTGTGGGTATGACGTGGCCGCAGGGGCTTTGATACTCAGGCTGCCACCTCATCCATGCTTTCGCGCCACAGCGACCGCCAACTCGATTTCCGCACCTAGCGCATACCTCCTCGTCACCCGATCGTCCTTGTGCCCCAAGGCGATCCGCGCTGCCTCGATCCCCTCCGTCCTCGCCAGTTCTGTCCCTTTCGCGTGCCGCAGCCGATGCGGTGACCACCGCGCCACCCCGGCCGCATCGCACGCCCTGTGGATTGCCTTGCGGTAAGCATCGATCCCGTAGCGGTCTCCGACTGTGGGTGCCTTCCCCGCATTTCGCTCGTCTCGTGCGCGCTGGCTGGGAGTCAGAGGCGTCTTCCGTGCCGCCCGCTTCTCCATCCGTAGCTCCGCCATGGCATCGCGCGGCGAGATCAGGAATCCGCCGTCCATCCGTAGCAGCGGCTTAAGCACCGCCTGGGCCTCAGGCCCAAGCGCGACTACCCGGCCGTGTCCTCGCCAGACGTTCTTGTGGTCCTTGACCGTGTAGATCCAGACATCCTCGCTCCTGTCGATGTCCGCCATACGGATCCGCAGGGCTTCAGACGGCCGCATGCCGGTGCACCACTGGAGCCGGACGCAAGCCGCCAGCGGCCCGGGCAAATGCTCCAGCACCGGCTCGACCATGCTCCACGGCACGGCCTCGACCGGCTGGGTCTCCCGGGCTGCGCATCGGCCGATGGGGAGGCTCCGTAACGCCGACAGCTCGTGCCACACCGACCCCGGCACCATCCGCCGCTCCGTTCCCCAGCGGAACACCTGCTTGATCCGGCGCACGGTCGAGTTGATGTAGGTTCGGCTGCGCTTCCTATCTCCGACTCCGGCGCGCCGCCCGGACCGGCCGGTCTGGTAGCCGTAGTCTCCGTCGATCAGCTCCTGCCTCACCGCGATGAGGTCGTTGATCGTGAACCGCTCCGTCGCGGTGTCGCGATGCAGGGTGAGCAGCGCCCGTAGAGCGAGCCGGAAGTTGTCGACCTCGCGCGAGCGCTTGCCGGCAGCGTCGACGTAGTAGCGTTCGGCGTCGAGCAAGAATGCCGCGCAGAGTTGGGCCACGGTCGGCCACTCGCTCGTGTCGATCTGTCGACGCTTGGTGACCTCGAGCGGCTTGCCAGCCAGGTGGATGGCCAATACCTCGCGGTAGCGCCGAGCCGCCTCGGCGGACTCATGTTCTCCGAGGTAGACCACGCGACGACGGCCATCGGCATCGCGGAGGAAGACGACATCCTGACCACTCGCCCGGTGGTGCACCGGCGCGGGGATGCGCAGCAACTTGGGCTTCACGACAGTCCTCCTGCTGTACTCGTACAGCAGCTTTTTGACCTTCCGTGCGTTCGCCTCGCAGAGGCGAAGTGCCCAAGTGCTTGGGAGGACCTAGCTAAGAATGGAGCGGGCGATGGGGATCGAACCCACGACATTCAGCTTGGGAAGCTGAC
>VFQT010003792.1_pt1 | contig 13374 bp, 10 predicted proteins | sample 3512381 | NCBI WGS metagenome assembly VFQT01 (sample SAMN10412376, study PRJNA504923) | tailings metagenome | isolation source: Relicate 2 Philex TSF3 active mining site | place: Philippines: Tuba, Benguet | collected 2017-08-29 | reverse complement strand
GTTGCGACTTCGTCTTGCCAGCGCGCCAAGATACTGCCTGGTTTGCTGGGCAAGGTGCTGAGCCACAAGGGCAATAAATCCACGCGCAAGCACAAGGCTGGGATGGGTTGCTGCTGTTCGTTGCGAATCCACATGGCTTTGGTGCCACTACTCAAGACGGCATGGCGACGCAGGGCCTGTTCGTAGCTCCGCGGGGCAAGACCGAAGTATTGCAGGATGGGACGTACGGGAATGTATTGTTGATTGGGGTCAATATCGAGGACCACAAAGAGTTCTTGATCGAGAAACACAGACGACATACGATGGATTCCTTTGGTGTGATGACCGATCCACAAATACTGTAGCATGCATTCGACCAAATGCATCGTACATGGTATAGTAGGGGCGATTTATTGCCGTGCATGCCACTGTGCCGAGGAGCAAATTGTCATGGGACGTGTACTCTATTTCGATTGTTTTTCGGGAATTAGTGGCGACATGGCCCTGGGCGCATTGTGTGATGTCGGCCTTGATACCGCTGCCCTGCACGCAGTATTGGCACGCTTGCAGGTGCCCGGCTGGTCGATACAGGCCCGTCGTGAAACACGGGGTTGGTTGACAGGCACGCGCATGGAAGTCGTCGCCCCCGAACAAGACACCCATCGGCACTTGCATGATGTGGTTGCAATTATTCAGGCTGCTCAATTGTCACCACGGGTCACCCAACAGGCGATTGCAGTGTTTACTATGCTGGCTGAAGCTGAGGCTGAAGTACATGGAGTGGCTGCTTCTGAGGTCCACTTTCACGAAGTCGGTGCATTGGACGCCATTGTCGATATTGTCGGTGTGGTTGCCGGATTGGAGTTGTTGGGAGTTGACCGTGTCTACGCATCACCGCTTCCCTTGGGGAGTGGTTGGGTCAAGGCTGCGCATGGCGATATCCCTGTACCCGCGCCAGCCACGCTCAATCTCTTGAGCCGAGTGCATGCACCCATCATCCCCGATCAGGCCACGTTTGAGCTGGTGACACCCACTGGGGCGGCCTTGCTGGCCACGTTGGCCGAGTTTCGTCGGCCAGCCATGCAACTGCAGCGTGTCGGCTATGGGTTCGGCAAAAAGGTCACGGCGCGTCCTAATGCGCTTCGGGCGTGGTTGGGTGTCAGCGATGCCGCCGCTGAGTCGTTAGTGCTATTGGAGTGCAACATTGATGATCAAACTCCTGAGCAACTTGCGTACGCATGCGAACGTCTTATGACAGATGGGGCTCGTGATGTGTGGATGCAACCCATTTCGATGAAAAAAGGGCGAGCTGCTACATTGCTTGCCGTGTTGTGCGATGATGCCCACGAGGCCTTGCTCGTCGATCGCTTGATGCGTGAAACGACCACGCTGGGGATGCGGCGTCAACGTGTCGACCGCCATGTCGCTGAACGGCACATGATTGAGGTGACAACTCCGTATGGTGTAATTCGTGTCAAACAAAAAATATGGCAAGGAGTGTTGTTGGCACAGGCCCCAGAATACGAGGATTGCGCAACGTCGGCTCGTCAACATGCAGTGAGCATTCAACAGGTTTATCAGAGTGTTTACGATTCGTTAACGCAATAGCGTCGCAGAGCGTTATTTTTCGTGTATACTAGCGTCATCCACGGTGTTGTGTAGTAAGAAATATTGTAATACGCCAGCACGATGTTGGTGCGTCGCACCATTGGGGTGAGATGCGTGAGTTGAGGAGGAAGTCGTTGGAGCTGTTGCAAACGATTAAGAACCGTGTGGCATTAGTATTCCCTGGCCAAGGTTCGCAGTATGTAGGGATGGGTCGCCAACTCTATGAAGCGTCGCCTGCAGCGCGAAGCGTGTTTGATCGTGCCGACGAAGTCCTCGGATTTTCGTTGACCACGATGTGTTTTGAAGGACCACAAAACGAACTTGATGATACATATAATGCTCAGCCTGCCATCCTCACCGTCAGCATTGCCTGTCTGACTGCGCTCCGCGAGCGCCTGATACCACACGGTGTCGAGGTCAAACCTGCCATGGTGGCTGGGCATAGCCTGGGTGAGTTTACGGCACTCGTTGCGGCTGGGGCACTGTCTTTCGACGAAGCCTTGGTGTTGGTGCGTGAACGTGGCCGACTCATGAAAGAAACCTCTCAGTCGCGTCCCGGTGGCATGGCTGCAGTCATTGGTCTCGATGATCTGATTTTGCAGGGTGTTGTCGACGAAGCCCAACTCCACGGCGTGGTGACGATGGCCAATGTGAATTCACCAGGTCAGACGGTGTTGTCAGGCGAAGTCGAGGCGCTCACACGTGCCATGGAGCTGGCCAAAGAACGTGGCGCCAAGTTGGTGCAACGTCTGGCGGTTTCTATTGCCTCCCACTCGCCGTTGATGGCACAGGCTTCGGCGCATTTTGCTGAGCTCGTGCACCGCGTGAACTTGACGACGCCCGATGTGCCGTTGATTGCCAACATTAGTGCGACGATGTTGCACTCGGTCGACGATTTGCGTTCCGAAATCATCAATCAATTGACGCGCCCAGTGCAGTGGACCAGTAGTGTGCAGACCATGGTCGAAGAGGGTGTTGAAACATTCATCGAGTTGGGGCCGCGGCAGGTGTTGACAGGACTCATCAAGCGGATTGACAAACAGGTCAAAACCTTGAATTTGTCTGATGTCGAGATCGTAAAGTTGCTCTATGCTCAGGATGATTCTCAGTCGACCATGCCGGCGTAGCACAAATAAAAGGGAACAACATGCGACGTGTGGTAATTACAGGTGTCGGAGCAGTGACGCCGCTCGGGAATGACATGCAAACTACGTGGCACGCACTCTTGCAAGGGCAAAGTGGTGTGCGTCCTATCACTCGGTTTGAAGCGAGTGAGTATGGTGTGCGTATTGCGGGTGAAGTACAAGACTTCGCCTTGAATCCTGCCATTGATCCCCGTGATATGCGGCGGTCGTCATTGTATGTGCGTTATGCGCTCCACGCGGTGGTTGAGGCTCTACAACATGCGCAGCTGGATGTGACTCAGGTAGATCGTACCCGCATGGGGGTCATTTATGGCACCGGAGCTGGTGGTTTAGACCTCATCGGTGAAAATATTGCTGCGCTCACCGAGCGCGGGCCGCGCCGCGTGGCTCCCACGCTCATTGCCAATATGATTGACGATGCTGCATCCGGGTACATTGCCATTCATACTGGTGCCTTGGGTCCCAATATGGCAATTGCGGCTGCTTGTTCGACGGGTGGCCACAATATTGGCGAGGCGTTTGAGACGATTCGTCGTGATGACGCCGACATCATCATTGCAGGTGGGGCCGAAGCGCCCATTGTGCCGATGGTGATGGCTGCCTTTACCAATATGCGTGGACTTGCCGGCGACAACGAAAATCCCGCATATGCCTGCAAACCATTTGATATTCGTCGTGATGGCTTTGTGCTCTCAGAAGGGGCTGGTACCGTCATCCTCGAAGAGCTCGAACATGCCAAACGTCGTGGTGCCCCCATCATCGCTGAGGTGGTCGGGTATGGGAATAGCAACGACGCCAAAGATATGATTGCCGCTGGCGAAGATGGCTCTGGACCTGCCCGTGCCATGCAAATGGCACTGCGCAAGGCAGGTTTGACCGGCAGTGATCTGGATTACATCAATGCACACGGTACCGGCACGCCGCTCAACGACAAAGCTGAGACGCTTGCCATCAAGACGGTGTGTGGCGATCATGCCTACAAATTAGTCGTGAATTCCTCGAAGTCTATGCTGGGCCATATGATGGGCGCCGCTGGGGCTGTCGAGCTCATCATTGCAGCCTTGAGTGTGCAACACGGCATGGTGCATCCCACCATCAACCTCGAACAGCCTGATCCGTTGTGTGATCTGGACTATGTGCCAGGTCAAGCCCGCCAAATTCCAGTGCGCGTGGCCTTGTCCAACTCGATTGGGCTGGGTGGGCATAATTCGGCTGTGATTGTCCGTCAATACGCTGAATAACAATCTACTGGGCGTCATGCCAAACCCCGTCCGAGCAATCCTCGGACGGGGTTTGATGCTGATATGCCTCGAGAGTTTAGTGCGTTGCAGTTGCACCACAGCGCTCGAGCATGACCTGATGGGCGTGGTGCTCGATGTTGTCGTCGAGTGGCGCCAAATCCGCGTGTCCGTAGCGCCTGAGCAAGGCCTGGGTAATCAAGTAGTCGGCGAAGTGTGGGTTTTTGGGTAGTAGTGACCCATGCAAATAACAGCCGAAGGTGTTTTGTGATACCGCACCTTCGCTACGATCTTCGCCGTTGTTGCCAAATCCTGCAAATACAGTGCCCAATGGCCGTGCACCACTGCCTACATAGGTGCGCCCACTGTGGTTTTCGAACCCAATCAGTGTATGTGGTGTCATCGGCAGAGTGGTATGGATGGCCAGATTCCCAATCAAGCGTTGCGATCCGCCAACGGTATGCACATCGAGCACGCCGACACCGGGGAGTTTTTCGCCAGTATGTGTCAAAAAATAATTCCCCAATAGCTGATATCCCCCACAAATCGCCAAGACGACCAGGCCATCACGGCAGGCCGCTTTGAGATTGTGAGCATGGCGTTGCACGATATCGTCGGCAATTAATGCCTGACCACTGTCTTGACCACCACCAAAAAAGCAGAGGTCGAAATCCCCCCATGATACCTCTTGATGAGGATGTATGGGGGTGACGGTGACGTCTATCTCGCGCCAACGACAACGCTGTTGTAAGGCAATGATATTGCCGCGATCACCATAAATATTCATTTGATCGGGGTATAAATGGCCGATGCGTACCTGCATACTCTGTCCTCCAGCACCAATCTGCATGGCATTCTAGCATGCTTTACGGTGATGAGGGAAATATCCCACAATATCCCACACGCCATGTGGGATATTGTGGTTTTCCCCCGCTTTTCCCACGAGTTTCCACGACTTATCCACAGGGTTGTGTGGGATATGTGGATAACTCAGTAGAAGCGTCAATGTGGGATAGTGTGGGATAAGTCTGTTTTTGGGCATGACAATCGTGGATGTGGGATAGTGTGGGATAAAAAGTTATCCACATTATACACATCCACAAAAAACAGCGATTTAGGGCATTACAAAGCCAATCTGTGATAATGTGGGATATTGTGAGTTATCCACAAAATGTGGATAACTTTTTGTGGATATCGTGTTGTCGTGCTGGATTGGGCATCACCACAAAAAACGAAATTCGCATTACAATAGAAGGGATGACAAGGGAGATTGCGCATGCGAGTATTGCATATAGCTGATTTACATATTGGTGTCGAAAACTACGGGCGATTTCAGCCAGAGCGTGCATTGCACACGCGGTTGATTGATTTTTTGGAGTGTTTGGATGTCGCTGTTGCTGCAGCGATCACCGAGCAGGTTGATTTGGTGTTGATTGCTGGCGACATGTTCAAAAATCGTGATCCACAGCCGCGCCATCAGCGTGAATTTGCGGCGCGTATTCGGCGTATTCGCGATGCTGGGATTCCGATTCTGATGATTATCGGCAATCACGACACCGCCCCCAATCGCGATGCCGCCAATGCGGTGGCAGTCTACGAGGGGTTGCGTTTCGATGGTGTGGACATTGCGCGTATGCCATCGATCTATCGCTACGACACGGCGCACGGGCCGTTGGCAGTCATCGCAATTCCGTGGATTATCCGCGAAAACCTGATGGCGCGCTATGATGCCTTGCGTAATGCAGCGCTCGGTGAGCAAGAAATGGTCATTTTGCGCATTATCGAGCAATATGTCGAACAAGCCACAGAAACGCTAATGCAAGAGAACCCTGAGCGCCCGATTATCGTCACCTATCATGGTACGGTGAGTGGGGCGGTCAATGGATTCGAACGGCAGTTGATGTTGGGGCGCGAAATTCAACTGTCGCAGTCGACATTGACACCTGTGGGTGTTGATTATGTCGCACTCGGTCATGTGCACAAGCATCAAGCGTTGCGTGAATCACCACCGATGGTCTATCCGGGGAGTATCGAACGTATCGACTTTGGTGAAATCAATGAAACCAAAGGGTATGTGATGGTGTCGTTTGCTGGCAAACACGCCACATGGGAGTTTCGCCCTTTGCCAGCGCGGCGTTTCGTGCACCTGAGTGTAGATGTGCGTCAGCACGATGATCCCATGGATGCCGTGATGGCGTTCGTCGAACGCGCCGATATCACCAGTGCAATTGTGCGTATCACCGTCACCATCGACATCGATCAACGAGCTCTGCTTCGTGCCAACATCATTCGAGCTCGGCTTGATACGTTGGGCGCTGCCCACGTCGCTCGGGTGGACTTTGATGTGGTGGCACCGGCAGCGGCGACGCAAGTGACCATAGAGTATGAGGGCGATATGCCCACCCATCATGTCGCCCTTGAGCGGTATATTGGCCAGCAGGGGTTCACTGCTGATGAGGCACGTGCGCTCTTGGAATTGGGGAATCAGATCATCGATATAGTACGGACCAAGGATACCTCCGATACCACGGTGTAATGGAGTCGGTACGGCGAAATTCGTGACAAGCGTTAGGTGACAAACATGAAAGCTGTAGTCATGGCGGGCGGGGAAGGGTCACGATTACGTCCATTAACCTTGAATCGTCCCAAGCCCATGGTGCCACTCGTTGATCGCCCCGTCATGGGGCATATTATTGAGCTCCTGAAAAAGCACGGCATCACCGATATCGTGGTGACGGTGCAGTATATGGCCAATGTCATTCAAGATCACTTCGGTGATGGTAGTGCGTTCGGTGTACAACTCACATATTCGCTCGAAGATCGCCCACTAGGCACAGCTGGTAGTGTCAAGCATGCTGAAGCGGTCCTGCAAGAGCCGTTTTTGGTGATATCGGGCGATGCCGTGACCGATATCGATTTGTCGCAGGTCATCGAACGCCACCAGCAGGGTGGTGCAATTGCCACCATGACGCTGACGCGTGTCCCTAATCCACTTGAATTTGGTGTGGCGATTTTGGATGATCAGCAGCGGGTAGTTGATTTGGTCGAAAAGCCCAGTTGGGGCGAGGTGTTTTCGGATACGGTCAACACGGGTATCTACGTATTTGATCCACAGGTGTTTGACTACATTTCCACCGAACACGCCGTCGACTGGGCCAAAGACGTCTTCCCGCGGTTGCGCCACGAAGGTCATCATATTGCCGGATGTGTGGTCGACGGTTATTGGACTGATGTGGGCACCATTGAAGAATACGTCCGCGCCACACGCGATTATCTCGAGGGCAAGGTCAAATTGCCGCGTGTGGGGCGTCGTTTGTTCGACGATATTTGGGCTGACGGAGAAGTCGAAATCGACCGTACAGCGGTGCTCCAAGGCCCCATCTACCTTGGTCTCGGTGCCAAAATCAAAAGTGGGGCACAGGTCATCGGTCCCACCGTCATCCGTGATTATTCCATCATTGATGCAGGAGCCATCATTGATCGCAGTATTATTTGGCGCAATTCATACGTGGGCGAGCGCGCCGAGTTGCGTGGTGCCGTGGTATTGCGCCAGTGCAACATCAAAAATCGAGCAGTAATCGCCGAAGGTGCGGTGGTGGGCGATCAGACCATGATCAATTCTGGGGCTGTGATTGGGAGTAATGTCAAGATCTGGCCCGACAAAGAAGTCGATGAGCAGGCCACCATCAATACTAGTATCATCTGGGGTTCACAAGGGCGGCGCGTGCTGTTTGGGCGGCAGGGTATCGTGGGCCTTGTCAACATTGATCTTACTCCAGAATGGTGTGCGCGGATTGGGGCTGCCATCGGGGCTGCCTTGCCGCTCGGGGCACGATTGACTGCCAACCGTGATTCGCACCATACTGCGCGTATGCTCAAGCGCGCCTTGATGGCTGGGTTGCCTTCGGCAGGTGTGAATGTGCTGGAATTGCACAGTTTGCCGTTGCCGGTGGCGCGCTTTATGACGCATGCCACCAATTCGAGCGGCGGCATTCATGTGCAGGCTTCACCGGCGGACGAACGCATGGTCGAAATCCGCGTGTTCGATAGCAATGGCCTCGATATTGATACCAATGCCGAACGCCGCATCGAGGGTATTTTTTTCCGTGAGGACTATCGGCGGGCCTATTATGACGAAATCGGCCGGATTACCGAGGTCACCAATGCCACCGAAACGTATACCGAAGCGTTTCTCAAGGCTTTGCGTCTCGAGATCTTTGAGGGCGAGCGTCAATTCCAAGTGGCTGTCGACTACGATCATGCCAGTAGTTCATCGATTTTGCCTGGCATCATGCGCCGCCTCAATGTGCGTTCGGTCGAACTCAACGCCAACCTCGACGATGTCTTGGTGGCGCGGCAACGCGAAAACGACGCCGCCGATCTCGAACGATTGGCACGTGTGACACCGGTGCTCGGCGCCGATATTGGTGTGCGCATCGAGGCCAATGGTGAGCGCATTTTGCTGATTGACGGGCGTGGCCGCCCAGTATCATCCATGCGCACACTGGCCGTGCTGGTTGATTTGGTGCTGGCAGCCGAAGGCGGTGGTGTAGTGGCCGTGCCGGTGAACGCTCCACGCGTGTTCGATGTGATTGCAGCCCGGCGTGGTGGGGCCATTGTGCGCACGCGCTCGTCGCTGTCGGCGATTATGCAATTGGCTGCCAAGCGCCGTGATTTATTGCTGCTCGGCGATGGGGCTGGCGCCTGCGTGTTCCCGCGTTTTTATCCGGTCGCCGATGGACTATTTACTATCGCCAAGACCGTAGAATTGCTCATCGATCGGCGTATGCGCCTCGAAGATGCCGTCGACAGTATCCCAGAGTTCTTCATCGATGACGCGCGTATTCGCTGTGGTTGGGAGCAAAAAGGGAGTGTGATGCGCCAGCTCGGCGAGCGCTTTGGCGAACGACGACAGCAGACCAGCGATGGCATTCGTATCGAACTCGAAGATGGTTGGGTGTTGCTGACACCAGACAGCGACGGCCCCTACATCAACATTACTGTCGAGGGGGCCTCACCTGAGCACGTCGCCGAGCTGATTCGTCAGTACAGCGACATCATCATGCAGTGTCAGCAACGTGATCTCCCGTCATGATGACGGGGGTGGTAAATCGCTCGGCTCAAATGCGCCCGGCAATAATTGCTGAGGCGTGGTTTCGAGCACATGCCCTTGCATATTGGTCAACCAAATCACGGCTTTTGGGGTCAGCTCGCTCATGACTTGGCGGCAATTGCCACACGGGCTGACCGGGCCGGGGGTGTCAGCGACTACTGCCAGCGCGATGATGTCACGTTGCCCTACCGCCCAGGCGCTCTGAATGGCGACGCGCTCGGCACAGTTGGTGCTGGGATAGGCGGCGTTTTCGATGTTGCATCCCTGGAAAATCTGCCCATCAGCGCATAGCACGGCAGCCCCCACCGCAAACTGCGAATAGGGGGCATACGCTCGTGTACGCGCCTCAATGGCGGCGTCAATCAGTTGTTGTCGATTGATTGGTGTCATTGCGACCTCCTGTGCTACTCGGGGCAAAGGTGATGCGAATCCGGCTTGAACGCAATCCCTCGGTGGCAACTACGGTGATGGAAGTCGACTCATTGAGCTGGACTACATCCCCTGTTTGACTCATGCGCCCTAATTGCTCGGCCACAAACCCGCCGATGCGGTCGGATGATTCTGATTGTAAGTCGAGCCCAGTCAAATCATTGACATCGTCGAGCAATAAACGGGCATCCACGGTGACATCGCCAGAGCCGTTCCATACGATTTCGGGGAGTGGTGTTGGGTCGAATTCGTCGTTGATCTCGCCGACAATCTCTTCGAGGATGTCTTCGAGGGTAACAATGCCGTTCGTAGCACCATATTCATCGACGACCACGGCAAAGTGCACACGTTTGGTCTGCATATTACGCAATAACACATCGATTTTGATCATCTCGGGCACATAGTACGGGTGGCGCATTAACCCTTTGATGGTGTTGTGTGGCTGCCCGTAGCGCATGTGCGCCAGAATGTCTTTGGCATACAACACCCCAATGATGCGATCACTCGATTCTTTGATGACCGGTATGCGTGAGTGCCCATGACTAGTGATGAGTACGATTGCTTCTTGAAATGACGCATCGGCGTCAATGGTAATGATGTCAACACGGGGAATCATGATTTCGCGCACGATGGTATCACCAAAGGTGATGATGTCTTCAATCATCTCACGCTCGTTGGGCTCGATGACGCCTTCTTCTTCGCCCACATTGACAATGGTGAGGAGTTCTTCTTCGGTGACAATCGGCGTCAAGTCGTTTGAGCCAGTGCTACCGAACAAACGCCGTGCCATGAAGTCGATAATCATGATGATCGGGCGCAACACAATCGTAAAAAAGTAAAACGGCCCGGCAATGATTTTGGCTGTGCCACTCGGATTGCGCAACGCGATGGCCTTGGGCAGCGCCTCTGCAAACAAAATAATACAGATGGTGAGCGCTGCTAACCAGCCAATTTGGGTGAAGATATCACGGCTTGCAACCAAACCTGCAGTCAATGTGGTGACTGCAATGAGGGCAATCGTGTTCAGGAGCAACAAAGATACTTTGAAGCGATAGGCATCGTTGATAAGTGCATGTACCAGCGTCGCTCGGTTTGATGTATGCAGAGAATTGAGTTGCCGCCGCGAAATCATGCTCAACGATGCCTCGGCAGCTGAGGTTAAGCCGATGACAAACAACCCCGCAAATATGCCCACCCACCTCAGCGATATATCAAATTGCTCCAATGAAACTCCTTTCTGCCGCAAGCACTCGATTTACGAAAAGAGTGCGCTCAACGACAGATCTTTGTGAATACGCAAAATGGCTTCGGCAAACAGCGGCGCCACACTAATCGTGCGGATGCGTGCCGAGCTTGATTCGGGCGATTGTGGAATAGTATCGGTGACAATGGTCTCGACCATCTGTGAATCACGCAGAGCATCAATGCCGTCGCCCGCAAAAATACCGTGTGTGGCACAGGCGTAGACGTGGGTCGCACCACGTTGCATCAACGACTTGGCAGCCTCGACCAATGTGCCACCCGTAGAAATCATATCATCGACGATGACTGCCGGGCGGCCAGCCACATCACCCACCATTTCGAGCATTTCGACGGCGTCAGGGCGCGGTCGCTGCTTGGCGATGATGGCTAGGCTGGCACCGATGCGCTCGCGGAACGCATTGGCACGCCCGACACCACCAGCATCTGGTGAAATGACGACGGGATCCTTCAGGTTGAGTGTACGTACATACTCGGAAAGTAGCTGCCCTGCTTGCAAGTGATCGACTGGGATGTCGAAAAATCCTTCAATGGCTGGTGCGTGCAAATCCATGGTCAATACTCGATGTGCCCCTGCCGTGCGAATCAGGTTGGCAACAAGTTTGGCCGAAATTGGCTCGCGCCCAGTGGTCTTTTTTTCTTGCTTGGCATAGCCATAATACGGAATCACAGCGGTAATCCGTGCCGCAGAAGCTCGTCGTACCGCATCAATGATGATTAGGAGCTCCATCAGATTGTTGTTGACAGGCGTACAGGTCGGCTGCACGATGAAGACATCGGACCCACGCACATTTTCCTCGATTTTGACACGAGTTTCACCGTTTTTGAATGTGCTGACGGTGGCACGGCCTAAATTCATGTTGAGGCAGGCGGCGATGTCTTTGGCGAGGGCGAGATTGGCATTGCCACTGAAAACTTGTAGGCGTCCTTCCATAGGCATCACTCAGTCTTGAGACTGAGCCTCCTCCTTACTGTTTGTGTGTGATCGAAGGACATCTTCGATCAAAGTTGAAAACGGCGCTACCTGACTGTAGGCCGGAAGTGTACTGTGTCGGACATAGGCATGTGCCACCTGACTGCCCTCGCCGATGTGACTGTCGTGAATCGTCGCATGTGGTCCGATGTGACAATGTGATGCAATCACGCTCTGCCCCGTAATCACACTGCCCGGCCAAATCACGGTATCGGCACCGATCTGCGCTTCTGGCGCAATCAGCACCTGCTTGGGGTCAATAATCGTGACGCCCTGTTCCCACAACGTGTTGATGACACGTGTCTGCAACAAGGCTTCGGCATGCGCCAATTGTGCTCGATTGTTGATCCCCCAAGCTTCACTCGCATCGGGTGCACTCAGTGCCAAGGCCGCACCTACTCCGAAGTCTGCATTGGCCAAGGCCACGATGTCTGTGAGGTAGAGCTCATTGGTCAGTGCATTGGGTGTAATCCGCGGTATGGCACGGTGGAGCCACGCCACATCTACGACCATGATGCCACTGTTGGCCTCGCGAATGAGTTGTTGCTCGGGGGTGCAGTTTTTGGCTTCGATAATTTCAGTGACATGGCCGGCCGCATCACGCACAATACGCCCGTAATTATGTGGCGCTGGTACGTCAAAGCTCATGATGCACACTGCAGCTTTGCGCTCAGCCTTGTGCTGGATGAGCTGTTCAATGGTGTGGGCCGTGATGAGCGGTGTGTCACCAAACAAAATGATGGCGTCACCGGTTGGGGCAGTGATAAGTGGCAATGCATACGAAACCGCATCAGCAGTGCCTCGCTGTGTGGTCTGAATGGCATAATCGAGCTGTGGACCGCAGGCCTGTTGGATGGCTGAAATCGTAGTAGGGGAAACAACCACACACGTCTGTCGGGCAGCCAATCGGTGCGCCACATCAATGACGTGCTGCAACATGGGCCGTCCGGCAATGGGGTGGAGTACTTTGGGGAGGGTAGAACGCATCCGGGTACCGGCACCAGCAGCCAAAATGATAACCGTACGATCTACTGTGGAGTACGACATTGTCTACTCTGTCCACAAGGGAAGAAGGATGGCTGCCAGACTAGGATTCGAACCTAGACAGACGGATTCAAAGTCCGTAGTGCTACCATTACACAATCTGGCATCGCCAGAACGTAGTATAGCATAGGATGCTAGGCGAACGCAAAAAAATTTGCAAAATAGTTGTGCATGAACTCATCTACAATGAAACCATTCACCAAGCAAAAGGGTATAGCATGACGGCATGTGTAATCGGCATTGATATCGGGACATCCAGTAGCAAGGCGGTGGTTGTCGATGCCCATGGGCGAGTGTTGGCACGTGCTGAGTGTGCCCACCAGACATCATTCCCGCAACCAGGTTGGGCCGAACACGACGCCTATGCGGTCTGGTGGCATGATGTTTTGGCATTGCTCCAGCACATCAAACCGCAGCAATATGATATTCAGGCAGTATGTGTGAGTGGTATCGGCCCCACACTGCTGGCATGTGACGCCCAGGGCGAGCCACTACGAGCGGCCATCTTGTATGGCGTCGACATGCGCGCAAGTCAGCAGGTTGCAGCACTGCATCAGCAATACGGTGCCGAGACTGTGCTTGCTC
>VFQT010003789.1_pt1 | contig 13377 bp, 13 predicted proteins | sample 3512381 | NCBI WGS metagenome assembly VFQT01 (sample SAMN10412376, study PRJNA504923) | tailings metagenome | isolation source: Relicate 2 Philex TSF3 active mining site | place: Philippines: Tuba, Benguet | collected 2017-08-29 | reverse complement strand
GAAATGTTCATAATAAGATGGTCATCCGCGACTTTCACTTTTCATCTCTGTTTTTTACAATGAAATATTTTGGATGATTTGGAGAGATTAAAAAATATAATTGTATTCATCAAGTGTTTTTAGGTTTCATATAATACAATCCAAATCAAAAAGCAAATCAAAAAACAAATCAAAAAACAAATCAAAAAACAAATCAAAAAACAAATCAAAAAACAAATCAAAAAACAAATCAAAAAACAAATCAAAAAACAAATCAAAAAACATAAAACACACAAAACATAAAACACACAGATGTGGAAAAAATACGAGTACAAAAACAAAAACAAAAACAAAAGCCATCATGTATTATCAACTAGCAGAGGTATGGCAGCCAACAACAAACACACAATCGCTCGTCTCCTTCGCGCCTTTCTCGTTCAAAAAATCATTGAGAATTGTCATCGCGACATGGAGGAACATGTCTTGGAATTTCTCCGTTTTGTGCAGGAACGACCCACCCATGGTCAGAGTTTGAACAATGCACGACAATACTTTCGACGTCAATTCGACCGTGTTCGTCATTTGCCCGAGACTTGGGCTCCCTATTTTCATGTTGGTGATTGTGGGGCGGTGGCGGCGGCGACGGCGACAGCAGATCCCTTGTCCTTTGCCCCCGGTTCATCCGATCGGGCCAAAGTCATGTTGTCCCATATTTATTCCTTTTATTTGTCCTTATTGAAGGAATTGGATTCTGCGTCAACAACATCCGTGTCCGTATCTGCATCTGTATCGCCTCAATTGGAAGGATTTATTGCGTATAATGAAGAGGAGGAGGACGAGGAGGAGGACGAGGCGTATGACAATAACAAAAAACCGAATCATGGTTGGGACAAACATAATATCTTCTTTGATCGATACAAAGATGAAATCGTGGACGAAATTATATTTTATTTGGATAGCAGCAAGGAAATGCCGCCACGGGTGCTGACTTCTTCTTCTTCTTCTTCTTTTCATTGGATGTCATCGGTGTTGCCGCCATTTGTTGTACAATGGGAGGAGATCATGCGAACAACACAAACATCTCCGGCTTTGTTCACCGATATCGGTTCGTCTGCTGCGCATCGAGGAAAAACAATATAAAACAATATAAGTATAAATACAAAAAATTGATTCTAATTTTATAATTAATATAAAAAATAATATCTTATTTAACAATTAACTCTTTCTGACTTTTATCTTTTGTTCTCTCTTTATCTTTCAAATAATGTCTAACTTTATTATTTCTAATACTGTAGATTTTATTCAATCTATTGAAAATTTAAAAAATACACAACAGAGAGTACTTTCATCTGAAATATATAATTATATATTAACTTCAAATTTATTTGAAAGTGATGATAAAGAACAAGATATTTTGGCATTTGTCTTTGAGCAAAATGTATCTGATAATATTCCTTTTATAAATGAATTAATTATTGCTATTATGTGTAAATCATATGAAAATAATGGTAAAAAATACATTAATATAAAACATAGTGAATTAAGACCATATTTTCTGAAAAGTAATAAACATTTTATGAAATTATTAAATACAGAAGAACCATCTGGATTATTAGAACGGTATTTTAAACATTGTCTTAATAATATTTCAGAAGAGGGATTTATGAATTTTCTTGATAATATAAAAAATTATGAAATATTAAATTTGAATACTTTTCAAGGGGAAGGATTATTTTGTGAGTTATTGGATGTTTCTTCATCAAAGGGATTCTTAAATGGTCTTAAAAAAATGCTATATAATGACGATGAAACAACAAAACATGTCTATTTTAATTATTTGGATGATTTAACTCCAGAACCAAATGCAGCTTTAATAATTCAAGAATATCGTCAAAAAAGAATGGAACTTTACAAGAATAAATTGATTCCATATAAGGATTTATATAATCCTGATTTTGTAGAAGATGGTCAATCATTAGATTCATATGGTAATTCTGATGATGAGGAATAGAATTTATAATAGAGGTTAACCTTTAATATATTGACAATTTATTGTCAGTAGAGTTACTAAATTATGCACAGCATAATTCAGTTTAAAGACATACCTTATTCTATCTGTATGATACACGGGTGTATCAGACAAGTAGAATACAGGTTGTTGATATTTTTCTATTTGAAAATACAATACAAAAACAAAATACAAGAAGGGGACAACAAAACAAAAACAATAAAAAATAGACGAACAAAAAAAAAATTAAAAAAAAAATAGAGGCACAAACAAAACAAAACAAAACAAATAAAAAATGGATATATTTCAACTTGTCGAAGCATGGAAACAAGAACGTGTCTCCACGATGATGACGATGATGGGTGGAGAAAAGGATGACGACGATATACATGACAACTATAAAAATGATCCATTTTTTGGAGGAGAAGAAGAAGCGGGACTAGAAGAAGCGAAAGAGGGACAAATGCAAGGAGGAACAGGAGCAGGAGCACGAGCACGAGCACCCAAACAAAAGAAAATACATTTAATCAATCAGGGGGCCTATGGATGTTTCTATTATCCCGGATTGAGTTGCCGTGGTAAAATCGTGCGAGGCAACTTCGGCATCAAAATCCATTTCCAAGATGAAACCAGCCAAAACGAATGGGATATTTCCCAACGTATTCGTACGAAAATACCCGGATATGCGAAATTTTTCGCTCCTTTATTGCAACAATGTCCGGTGGCCTCCGATACCTATGGCAATGCCTTGTCGCAATGTGATGTCTACAACAAATACAAGAAGCGACATGCTGCTGTGGATATGGCGGCGTCGTCGTCGTCGTCGTCGTCGTCAACAATGAAACCTTTGTTGAGTTCCAAAATACGATATGTAGGCAAATCCAACATCAAAGAGTATTTGATGCGATTGCTATCGTCGTTGTCGTCATCAAAAGATACAAATGTAAAGGAGGATACAAAGACGATTGCCTCCTTGCGACGTGGATTCCGACGCATGGTGCAGACACAGCGGTATGCATTCCGCGGATTGTTGGCCCTACAAAAACAAGACATTGTCCACTATGACATTCGCAATAACAATATCATGTACGACGACAAATTGGAGAATCCCGTCTTCATTGATTTCGGATTGTCGATTCCGGTGGCGAAATTGAGCGCCCAGACCTATGCCGATTATTTCTACCGCTTCGATTTCGACGTGTATTTGTATTGGTGTTTCGATATTTATTTGTTGAATTTCATCTCCCAAAAAGTCGATCATCCCGAAACGACCCAAATCACCGCGGCGATTCTCTTTGATCGGTTGTTGGAGGCGTTTTTGTTTCGGGTGCCTGCGGTGGACGACGAATCGGCGGCCGCCGCATCCACGTCCTTTGAACAACGATTGTCGGGACCGCCCCTTACCTTCCAAGAACCCAACGATTTGTTCCAAGTACAAATCATTGCGAATCCCATGCACGAATTCCGAGAGAAATGGAAAACCTATTTGCGTCCGTTTGTGGGCAAATCCTGGGAAACATTGCGGCATCATTTGTTGCGATTTTGGAAGACATGGGATACGTATTCGTTGTGTGTCGTCTATTTCTTCATTTTGGAGGAATGGTTCACCACCAAACATTCCGTCTACAAAACCGTATACCAGACCATGCAACAACCCTTGACCAAATATGTCGAATTTTTGTCCACCAATATCTATGGCATTCCGACAGAGAGATTGTCCGTCGACAATTGTATTCAGTCTCTCCAGACGATGATATGATTTTGTTTTTGATTTTGGGTTGTTTTTCATTATTTTATTTTACAAAAAAAAAACAAAGAATAAAATAAAAGAAAAGAAAAGAAAAGAAAATAAAAATGAAACAAGTCAATATGTCTCCCGAGACAAAAACCAATTTCTTGTATTCATTTTGGGCGGGATTGGCCATTGGATTTGTGACGTCTTTGTCCACAGAAGATTGGAAATATATACAAACCAATCGCGAATGTTTGTTTGGGGCGTTGATTTTAATAACATGGAGTGGTTTTGTATATAGACAATACAAACAGATATATGTTTGATTTATTTATTTATATGTATATGATTGGATTGGTTGTTCGTTATAATGTATTGTATTTCGTTGTTTTGTAATTTGTAAAAAAAAAAATATTTAAAAAAAAAAATCTTTGTTTTGATTTTTTGTTTGGTGATAAAAATAAAATAAAATAAAATAAAATAAAATAAAAAAAAACAACATGAATGTGGTGTCGGGAATGATCACAGGCGTCAATGTTCGCAAAGATCGAAATGTGGAAAAATACATGGATTTGGGGTATTCTTTAATCCAATCGGTCATGGCAACGTCTTCGTCATCAACCACATCTTATAAAAACACAATGACCATCTTTTTAGAGGAATGTATTTGGACGGCCATGAAACAGCGAATACCTTCTTCTTCCTTCGAAATATGCGAATCTTCTTTGTTTTGGTACCAAGGACGCTCATGGCGATATGAATGTGTTTGTTTAAAAAAAGGGAGTGAAGAGGGTGAAGAGGGTGAACAAAAAGAAATCGTCATTATATTGATGGAGAAAGAGGATTTGTATTTGTGGAAATACAAAACCTGGATCACCGATTTCTGGGTGCATTCTGACAATCACGGCAAGGATACCTTGGATTACATGTTGGTGCAATTAAACAAATTCGAATGGATGCGTATGGCGGTGGCTTTCCATCGACGGACCGCTTCAATAAGCGAAGCGGTAAGAGGACTTGACAAAATGTATGTTTGGATTGATTTCGGGATTGGTCATTTGTATAATTCGACCACGGAGGAGGGACAAGCCGCCTTGCAACAAGACATTGCTGGTATGGCGGCGGGATTGTCCGGAAAAAATTTGTATTGGATGCCGAGAGGGATGAAAGAAGGAACCACATTCACGGGACCAAGGCAACAAGGACAAGGACAAGGACTTGTTGATCCAAGGATCGTGCCCTTCGGACAACGGGCCATTCGGTTTGGTAATCCACCGATGTGGCATCCCGATGCCGATTGGATATGGCCCGCCACGTTGGATGCCCACTGTCGAAGTATCAAATGGTTGATTGCCGGGGGGGTCTTTTTGGGGGATGCCGCGACGTTGGAAGCCTTTGCGGGCATTTTCTATGAACGGGCTCTCCGACTTATTGTCGAACAAAAGACCATGACGTGGGAGGTGAATTTGTTGATGATTTTGTATGGCGAATGTCCCGAATGGTTCGATTTCTATCCGTGTAATCATGATCCCACCATTTTGCGGAATGTATTGATGCCGTCTGTATAAGTTTTGTGTTTGTGTTTGTGTTTGTGTTTGTGTTTGTGTTTGTGTTTGTGTTTGTGTTTGTTTTTGTGTTTGTTTTTTATTTTTTATATTGGAGACACTTATAAAAAATAAAAAAAAAAATAACAAAAAAAAATAACAAAATCATACGGTTGGAATGAATTCCCAATCGAGATCTTCGCACACCTTCTTCCAAATCATGTCTTGTTCCAATTGTTTGTCGCGGTCTTTCATCATGGGGATAAAGGGCAGATATTGGGATTGATCGAGCAACACACACAATTGATACAGCGTGTACGTATAATTGAAGAAATTGCTGCGTTCGGGGGGACAATGTTTGGCCCAGGGACGTTGGATTTCGATGAACAACACGCAAATCGTTTCGTATAATTCCTCGCTCATGATGGGTGGTTTGATGCCAAAAATGCTATTAATGTATTGGATGTGTTCGAAGTATTTGTTGAGACCCAGATTGCGCAAGATTTCGCGCATTTTCTCGTAATTGATGGTCGACAAATCCGTGATGCGTTCCTTTTGAATGCGTTTTTTCACCTTGTCGATGACCTTGGACAAATTCTTCGTGGTTTGTTTGGCTTGGAATTGCGACAAAATCTCCTTCAAATGATTCAAACGAATGTACGCAGTGTACGACACTTCGTTGGGGGGATCTTTGTTGTTGGGTTTGTTGTTTTCCACGATGTGCGGTACGAAATGACCACACTGCAAATTGTTGCAAATGAGAATGCCTTCCTCCTCTTGCGCGATCAATTCGCCTTTCCCACAGAATTCGCATACGTCGGCGTGGGGATTGATGTAGCAAGATACCGAGGCCGCCGCCGCCGCGTTGATATGAAGCGGTGATGGTGATGGATTATGGTGGATTGGTAAGGATGTGGATGGGGATGGGGATGAGGATGGGTGGTTGTGGTGATGATGATGATGATGATGAAGAGCCGACGCAGGAATGTCGGTGAAGCCACCATGAATGTTGCGCCAATATTTCTGGTAGAGAATGCGCGATTGTTGGTAGCGATCGGCATGCACAGAATCGGCACCAACTTCCGCACCGGAGGCCGTCGTTTTGATGCGAAAAAAAGAATTGATGGCTTTCACGTTTTGGGACATGGCGTTGCCATCGGCGACTTTCTTCTTGTCTTCGAGGTATTGAAATACAAAACGACAATTGTCCAAATTGTATTTCTTGCGTTCTTGACGATATTCGGCGATTTTGTGGCGAATGCGATGGAGATGGTCTTCGGCTTCCAAACGGGCTTCCAATTTGTAGTCGGGCAAATGGGCCAGTTTGTGTTTCCACAGTTTCTTTTCCTCCAACAATTTCGGAATTTCAATCGATTCCAATTGATCAAAATGAGCCATCATTTCCGCGTGTTTTTGATCGATTGTGTTGGACAATGTCGATAATTTAGCGGCTTTCTTCTGGGCGTTGGACATTGTTTTGTTTTGTTTGTTTTTGTGTTTTTTTTTTAATTTTTTTGTTTGTTTTTTTGAAAAAAAAAAAGGAAAAAGGCCGAGAAGAAAAATGAAGAAAAAAAAACCGCGTTTTGTTTGTTTTTTTGGCCATCCCTTTTTCTTTTTATTCTTTTTTTTTTGTGTTTGTTTTGTTTGCACGGAAATAGATTTTAGTTTCTTCTTTTCTGCGTTTGTCATTTTTGGTCGTCAAACAAAAAATCGAGGAAATTGCAAATTTCTCTATTGAAAAAAAAACAAAATACAAATTTTTATTTTTCAAAATCCAACAAACAAATAAAATATTAAAATGGAAAATCCAAAAACCGAAGAAAAACCATCATTTAACTCCAAAAATGCTTGGAAAAAAGCAATAAACTCAGTTATTGCCAGTATACGTCTATCGAAAGATAACGGGGATCTATTGAATGGTTTAAAAGATGTTATTGAACACCCAACCAAAGATCCTTCGTTACAAGCACAAATTCAAGATGCAGTCGATGAGAGACTGAAGCAATTAAAAACAACAGATGCTGACGAGTTATTTACAAGTATAAATACTAAGGAAACAATAACCGGGTTAAAAAATATTGTATCAAGTTTAGATGCGCTTGCCACAAAACTACAAGAAGAAATAAAGAAAGGTGATGAAGGATATAATGTCGAAATAAATAGAGAACAAAATGGGGATGTAGGCCAACAACAAGAGATTGTTAATATTAAAAAAATTATAAAAAAAATAAATGAAATTATCACATCTTTAGAAAACAATACAACATACAATCCTGGCGTCCGATTGGCTGCTACATTAGCAACAGGTCTTGGTGGTGTAATCGGTTTAGCAAGTCAATTTGGATTTGGAGCTGCGAGTTATGCAGCGGAAATAACAGCGAGGGGTTTGAGTATGGGCAAGGTTGGTGCACCTCACGAGACCATTGACCGTATGATAAATCCTATAAAAGATAAATTTTCAAACATGTTTAATACGGTTGCCACAGTAGCAAATGCAAATTTACAGAAAAATACCAAAACTGAAGAAAAAGAAAAAATCGTAGCCACGTTGACAAGTATCAGCGAATTTTTAAAAGATACAAAGAAACCTATTGGCGGCAAAAGAAAAGGAAAATCATCCCGTCGGCATCGTCGTACCAGTCGTCGCGTTAGAAGACATCGCAGACGTACATCTCGCCGTTGAATTAAAAATTTACTTACATGAGCACCATAAAATCAGATAATTATATTTTTTATTATCTATCTGATTTTATTATTTTTTTGATAGTGTTTGTGTTTGTGTTTGTGTTTGTGTTTGTGTTTGTGTTTGTTTTGTTCTGTTCTCATATTTCATCAAAGGCAATTTCGATTTCATCTTTCTTTGATTTGTTGGAGGATTTTACATTGGTGACATACGAATACGCCCCCGATGTTGTATGATCGTTTGTGGTTGTGGTTGTTTTGTTGACGGCTTCGTTGTGTTTTTCGTCGTCGGCTTCGACTTCATCATTGTCTTCTTCTTCTTCTTCGCCATCTTCTACAAACAAAATATCGTCCGCATAATCCGTCGTCGTCGTCGATTTTTTTGTGGTGGAAGAAGATGATGGATCCTCGGTGCCAAGTGCTGCAGCAGACGTCGTGGCGGCTCCCGTCAAACGTTCGGATTGACGTTCCAACTCCAACACATTGATGGTGGGAATCTTGCGCAGTTGTTTGATTTCCTCGGCATCGTAAATTTCCAACAAATCCGCTTCTTTAAAATGGGGGGCTTCCCATTCACGGAGTCCCATCAAGACAATCGAGCCCTTGCGAATCATGTTCTGTCGCATCGATTTCCCGCTGAATTTGCTGCGAATGCGCCCCAACAAACGTTTGCCGTCCTCCACTTGCACATAAAACATACCATGCCCATTCATCTGCGTCACCACTCCGTATTGTTCCAAGTCACACGTCGATGTACGCAACACTCGCTTTTCATGTCCCGTCGACAGGTGTTTTCTTGCCAAATTTTTTGATTTGTTGCCGCCTTTTGTATTTTTCACCATTTTGTTTTCGTTTTTGTATTCGTGGTTTTGTTTTACAAAATAAAGATAATAGTAATAAATATAACTATTTATATGACTTTCTTTTTCTTTTTCTTTTTTATGCAATAAAATAAAATATATGTATATATGTTGTATATATAAGACAAAAACAAAACAAAACAAAAACAAAAACAAAAACAAAATCAATATCAATAGAATAAATAGAAAAACAAATCTAGTTATTCAAATATCAGAATACCATTTTCAAAATGACCAATACGATTATATGATTCATTATACACAATGTTGGTGGATTCATCCATCCAATATTCTTGATTGTTATATAAACATGTTGTTAATTCAAAGACTTCTTCGTCTTCATCGTCGTCGTCGTCGTCTTCGTCTTCTTGTGAAGCTTCGACAGGAATTTGTCTGGGAACATAGTCGGAGTAAGGCAACAGAGCAGGAGCACGAGTCAAATCCGATTCGGGATCAACAGAGAATTGATGATTGGCAAGAATCGAAGACTCCGTGGGATTCTCATGAGAAAATCTTGATGCTATCATGGACGCATCTGACAAAAAGTCGTCGTCGTCGTCAGCAGCAACAGCAGCATCTAACACAACTTCATTTTGTTGTTGTTGTTGTTGTTGTTGTTGTTTCTTTTTCGAAGAGGTGGAGGAGGATGAGGAGGAGGATCTTTTTTTGGATTCTTTGGACACCTTTTGATTGGACTCTTTTGTCTTTCGTGGTTCCTTCGGCTTTCGAGGTTCTTTGGGTTCCTTCGGCTTTCGTGGTTTCTTTCCCGGGCAAGCAGGAGCAGGAGGACAAGTAACAAGAACCGACGCGTCTTCTTCTTCTTCTTCTTCACAGACGTCATCTTCATTTCGTTGAAGCGAAGTGGAAAGGCCCCCGTTGTCCGTGATAAACTCATCCATAAGTCGGACGGGTGTCTTGGGACGAGACACAACGAAAGAACAATCCGATCGAGGACTGCTGGTACCATTGTTGTCATTATTACCATAGTTATTCAACATGTCTTTCATGGTCGCATCTGCAGCAGCCATTGCCTCCGATACCATGTCATCTATGGCACTAGGGGACCAATCCAATCCATCCAATAACAAAGGACTATGGGGAGGTGTCGATAGCTGCCACGCTTGTTTGTTGTCCTGTTTTTCTTCTTCTTCTTCTTCTTGCGCGACTCGAAGTACGCTGTCCGTGACAGAAGCAGGAATAGCAGGAGAAGAAGCAGGAGAAGCCGGAGAAGAAGCAGGAGAAGCCGGAGCATAAGCAGGAGCAGGAATAGCAGAAGCATAAGCAGGAGAAACCACTGCATTCTCTTTGTCATTGGGATGAGAAGAAGAAGAAGAAACTGCGTTGATTGCGTTGAAGGAGGAGGAGGAAGCAGCCAATAAAACACTCTTCTTCACACGTTTCGTCTTCTTGATAACAGGGGCACCATTCGCATCAAATGCAACTTGCATGGCATCTACAGAAGAAGAAGAAGAAGTGGGACCCGAACAAGATGTTGCCTTTCTTTTCTTCGGACAATGAACGACAGGAACTGTTGGAACTGTAGAAGGAGGATGAGGAATCGAAACCATAGGATAATAATATTGTTCTGGTTGTCCCATCATTGGAACGGGCGGGAAAAATTGTCCTTGGTAGGATGAGGATGGCAATGTCAAAGGACTCAGCGAATCCGTCATGTCCACACCAGTAGTAGTGGCCGCCGTGGTTTTAGTTCCCGTTGTAGCCGTTGTTTCCGAAGGCGTCTTTTTCGTTTTTGTCTTCTTGGATTTGGTGTTGGTTTCTTTTCTTCTAGTAGAAGCGGTAGCGGTAGCAGCAGCACAAGCAGTAGCAGTAGGAGCAGCAACAGAAGCAGTAGAAGTTTTGGACTTGGAATTCGAAGAAGCAATGGTTGAATTATAACCATGGGCATGGATTAAATCATTCACCAACTCGCGCATGGGAAAGGCATTCGTTGCATCGCATTCTTCATTGAAAACCTTCAATTGGGTTGCATCATGCGAACGAATAAAATCAAACAGAGTTATATTTTGCAACTCGGGGTGTTCCAACAACCATTGATGATATGTAAATATACGTTTGTCAATCGTCAATGACATAGTTTTTGTTTTTTTTTTTAATAATAAAAATTGATTTAATAATATTAAATTTATTTTAATAGGGCGATGGCGATGGCGAGGCGAGGCGAATTAAATTATGATTCCTTGTAAATGATTTAAAGAAACGAGAGATGTGCAGGGAGAAAAAAAATAGAGTACAGATCCCCTCTTTTTTTTTTAGTTATTTTTTTTTCCTACGTTCGTTCTTATGTATTTAAAATGAATGGTTCTCAACACACAAATACATATTTTTTTTTGAAAATTTTGAGTTGACCGTTATAAACACATTGCTTTGATTGGGTTCGAGAAAAAAAAAATCAAACAACAACAACAACAAACAACAAATGAATTATTCATTGTTGACAACTACGACAGAGTATGTTAATATGGAACAACAACAACAACAACCTGTGTCACGGACTGCCACTCCCTCTCATGGAGTGGACTTGGCACATTCCAAAAAAACATATTCTTTTTATGCCCCCGATAATATACTCACTTTATATCAAACCTTGCAAAAATCGCCCTTGTTTTTGTCCCAGGAAGAGGTTCTGGCTGGACGGGGACGGGCATGGTTACATCAACAAATTGCGTCGTTGCCAGCGGCGGCGACGAACCAGTTGGCGAGACCTTTTGTGTCCGTGCAAGAATTGTTGGCGTGTAATTGTTATGTCCTTCGCGAGATTTTATCCATGATTGTTGGACAAAGACAAGGACAAGGACAAGGAACAACGCGTCCGATGACCTATGATGCCATCTTGGCGGAAGTATCGCCCAATCCACGACCACCTAAGAAGGTTGTCCTTCGACAAGCAAAGCAGGAAGGAGCATCTATTATGGCGGTGGTGCCTTGGGATAACTCGGTGGGTGGTGGTGGCGTCGGGGTGGCGGCGGAAGAAAAAATACAAAACATGGAAATCTTGATTGCCCAACAAATCCAACAACGCAAAGCAGAAGAAGAAATGATGTTCCCTTTTGCCAGTCCGGATCGCTTGTTGGGGTTAGGGTTTTCCGGCACAGACAACAACAAACGAAAGAGTAGTAGTCCTTCCATTCGCATTTTAGAAGACTTGGATCTAGCAGGAGGAGGAAGAGGAGGAGGAGAAGGAGATGGAGGAGAAGAAGGTGCAGAAGACCTTAATAAAAAGATGGTTGAAGAATTGTTGGATGTGGTTGTTGTTGTCCCCGACACTGATGGTGTTTTTTCCTCGCAACAGCAGCACGAACCGGAACCGGATGCTGCCATCAAAAAAGGGGTGCATTGGTCGTCGTCGTCATTGTCGTAAAACAAGAATCCATTTTATAAAAATGTAATATGGTTATTATTTTTTTTTTTTTATTATTTTATAAGAGAAAGATAGGGAAAAAACCAAAACCAAAACCAAAAACAAAAACAGAAACAAAAACAAAAACAAAAACAAAAACAAAAACAATGGATAATAAAACATATTATGCTTCTATAAACAATGTCAGTGAAATCAACGATGCCACCATACAGGATTACATCGATGGATTGCCATCCGATTTGTATGCATTGAATTTGTTCGGATTGGGATTGACCTTTGTGCCCTCCTTGCAACGATTCACCAATTTACGCAGGTTGGATGTGGGAAGCAACGCCTTGACCACCTTGCCCGTGTTTCCGGATGCCATCGAAGAAATGTACATTCAAAACAATGCGTTGACAATCGTCGGCGCGGAGGTGGTCTTTCCCTCCAGTTTGCGCAAATTGGTGGCCAATCACAATCATTTGACGGCGTGGGAAGCGGACATGTCCCATTGTGTTGCCTTACAGGAATTCCATGTCTATGCCAACCAATTGACGCAATTGCCCGCGTCCGTGGCCGTCTTGCCATCTTTGCGTATTCTTTTAGCCCAAAACAACGCGTTGACATCGGTGCCTGCCTTCGGACCAGCCCTCGAAACCGCGGATTATGGAAGCAATCAATTGACGACCTTGCCCGCTTTCACAGATCCCCTGCTTAAATTGCAAGTCAATCATAATTTGTTGACGTCCTTGTCAGGAAATCCATTCAATACGTCGATGACCGTGTTGAACATTTCCAACAATCAACTCACCGAATTGCCCGATTTTGGAGAAAATATGCAGATTGTAACATGCATCGATAATTTGTTGACCCATGTGCCACCTTTCACTCCCAATTTGTATTTGTTCTCGTGTGCGGGCAATCCATTTATTGTGCCACCACCCCTGGATACTCATGTGTCCGTTTATATGTAAAACAATCTCTCTGTTTCCTTTTTGCTATGCTTCTACGCTTCATCGCTACTGCTGCGCTTATCCCTCCTCTGGTAAGACAGGATAACACTCGCTACGCTTCATCGCTACGCTTCATCGCTGCGCTTCATCGCTGCGCTTATACCCTCATCTGGTAAGACAGGATAACCCTCGCTGCGCTTATTACCCTAACCCTAACCCTAACCCTAACCCTAACCCTAACCCTAACCCTAACCCTAA
>VFQT010003787.1_pt1 | contig 13378 bp, 14 predicted proteins | sample 3512381 | NCBI WGS metagenome assembly VFQT01 (sample SAMN10412376, study PRJNA504923) | tailings metagenome | isolation source: Relicate 2 Philex TSF3 active mining site | place: Philippines: Tuba, Benguet | collected 2017-08-29 | reverse complement strand
CAGGAGACAACAGGTCGATCGCATCGTCGATAGCCGCGATGTGCGAGTCGCCGAGGTCGGTGTGCGTGAGGCGGCGGTACTCATCGTTGCGCTTTTCATCGGCGTGGTACGCAGCAGGGAAGAGACGCTTCATGTGCGCCGGCAAGTCGTTGTGCGGAGCATTTTTCGTCGCCGCCACTTCGTCGCGCAGTTCGCGCAACAGGTGCACGACCACCTCGCGCGAGTGATTGTCGATGCCGAGTCGCAGGCCTCCGTCGACGTCCTCGAACATCACGCGTCGTCTCGTTGCATAGTCGCCCACAAGCCGTGCTCGTGCAGTCGTTGCACGTCGACCTCGGCGCGCTCGCGCGTGCCGTTCGACACGACGGCGCGCCCCTTCTCGTGCACGTCGAGCATCAACTCGGTGGCTTTCTCCAGGCTGTAGCCGAAGAGTTTCTGGAAGACCCACGTCACGTACGACATGAGGTTGATCGGGTCGTTCCACACGATCACCACCCACGGCCGGTCGATGTCGTTGGCGATGTCGACACCGACGTCCTCGGTGATTTCCGTCGCCGTCGACATGGTTCCATTGTGCCGACGCTTCCGACGCGACGCACGCGACACGACGCACGCGACCCGCGCGACGCAGGGCGACGCACTGGGCTCGTAGCCTTCACCCGCGTGGTGACCCGCAGGCCGCTCGTTCCGTCGCGCCTGACGAGTGCGTTCTCCCACGTGGGTTCGCGACCGGCGCGCACGACGCTCGGTGCATACGTCGCGCTCACCAAGCCGCGCATCATCGAACTCCTGCTCATCACGACCGTGCCGGCGATGGTGCTCGCGCAGGGCGGATGGCCCGACACGTGGCTCGTCGTGTGGACGGTGGTCGGCGGCGCGCTGGCGGCCGGCGGCGCGAATGCCATCAACATGTACATCGACCGCGACATCGACCAATTGATGGAGCGCACGCGCAACCGCCCGCTCGTCACCGGGCGTGTGTCGCCGCACAACGCCCTTGTGTTCGCCGTCGCGCTAGAAATCGCGGCCTTCGCCGTGCTCGTTGCATCGTCGAACCTGCTCGCGGCGTCGCTCGCGATCGCAGCGACGCTCTTCTATGTATTCATCTATTCGTTGTGGTTGAAGCGCACCTCGCGCCAGAACATCGTGATCGGCGGCGCGGCGGGTGCGGTGCCCGTGCTCGTCGGTTGGGCGGCGGTCGACGGCAGCGTCTCGTGGTCGGCGGTCGTTCTCTTTCTCGTCATCTTTCTCTGGACTCCGCCGCATTTCTGGGCGCTCGCCATCCGCCACGCCGACGAATACCGCGCGGCGTCGGTGCCGATGCTCCCGGTCGTCGAAACTTCCGAGCGCACGGTGCGCACGATGGGCTGGTACTCGGTCGCCGTCGCGCTCGCATCGCTCGCGCTCGTGCCGCTGAACGACATGGGTGTCATTTATATGTCGGCGGCCGCGTTGCTCGGCGTTGCATTCGTCGCGCTCACCTTCGGGCTCGGTCGCGCGCCGACGCCAGCGGCCGCGATGCGAGTGTTCAGCTTCTCGATTTCGTACATCACGCTGTTGTTTGCCGCCGCGATGGTGGACGTGCTCGTTTCAACGCGCTGAGCGACGCACTCGTGCGTTAGTTCGCTACCTCCCGTAGCGGGGGACATCGGGCGAAACCCTCAAACTGAGTAGCCTTGCCATGATGACGACGGCAGTGGAATCGCACGCGGGAAGCGCTCGCGCCGAATCGGCCGTACCCGCGCCGTTGTCGGCTCTCGGACGACTCCTCGTCGCCGCCGACCACGTGCGGATCGGGGCCGCGATGCTCACCGCAGGCGCTATCTGGGCGGTGGTTGCCGCGGTCGTCGGCGCGGTGCTGGGCGTCGAGCGACTCGATGCGGGCGGCGCGCTCGTCGACGCCGGAGCACTCACCCAACTGTTCTCGTTGCACCGCTTCGCCCTCGTTGTCGGGGTCGCAGCACCGCTCGCCCTCGGCGCGAGCGTGCTCGTTCTGCCCGCGCAGCTGCACGCATCCAACGTGTCGTTGCCACGACTCGCCGCATTCGGATGGTGGGCGTGGTTCGCCGGCAGCGTCACCGTCTTCGCGTCGTACCTCGGCAACGGCGGCCCGGGCGGGGGAGACGAGCGCTTCGTCGAAGTCTGGTTGCTCGGTCTGGGTCTGTGCGTCGTCGGGCTCTGTGCCGTCGCAGTCAGCGTGGCCACAACGGTGCTCGCGCGCCGCAACGGCCAACGACTCGCCGCGGTGCCCGTCGGCGCATTCGCCGCGTTGATCACCGCGATCGGCGTCGTGCTCACGCTGCCCGTCGCGCTCGGCACGATCGTGTACCTGTGGGTGGATTTCGTGAACGCGCGCGTCGCATTCGGCGGTGCCGACCTGCTCGCATCGTGGCTCGGGTGGATGATGCGCGAGCCCCAGACGCTGATCTTCGCCGCGCCGGCCCTCGGTGCGCTCGCCGACGCCGCAGTGCGCACCGCGAAGTCGCGCCAGCCGTTGCGCGGCGTCGTTTTGGTCGGCGTCGGAATCGTGGCGACGGTCGTCTTCAGTTCGGTCACGCAACAGGCACATGTGTTCGCGCTCGGCGACACGCCGTTCGACACGCTCGCTTCGTTCGTGCCGTACGCGCTCTTCAACCTGCTGCCGCTCCTCGCCCCGCTCATCGTCATCCTTCTTTCGCTCCTTGCGTTGCGCGCGGGCAAGCCTGCGCTGTCGGGGGCTTTCGTCGCTTCGTTCCTCGGGGTCGGCATGGTGTTCACCGGGCTCGTCGGCTCGGCGGCGATGCATCTCGATGCACTCGGGCTCGTCGGCACCGTGTTCGCTGAGGCAGCAACGGTATATGTGGTCTACGGCATCGTGCTCGGCACGTTCGGCGCGGTCGCGCTGCACGCAGGGCAAGCCACCGGCCGCGCGCTGCCTGACACGCCAGTCATCTTGTTGTCGCTCGGCGGATTCTTCGCCACGGTGCTCGCCTCGCTGCCGCACTACGTGGCCGGGTTCCTCGACCAGCCGGCCGCCGCAGCGACGGGGTACGACGACTCGGGCTTCGTCGGCATCGCCAACTTGCTCGTCGCGCTCGGCCACGCCGTGATGGCGCTCGTGGTCGTTGCATTCTTGGCACTCGTCGTGTCGTCACGCCGCGGTGCAGCGGTCGCCGATCGCTACGCAGTCGGAGGAGCATCATGAGCGTGCCAGCACTCGGCGCCGGCCCCGCGCGCCGCACGAGCAGCATCTTCGTCGCGTCGGCGTTCGTGTCGGCGGGTCTTGCTGCGCTGATGGGCGGCATGCTCGCGATGTGGCTCGACTTCCGTGCAAGCGCGCCGACACGCATCGCGAGCGACGGTGTCTCGGTGATCAAGGACTGGTTGAAGAAAGACATCGCGATACCAGAGGTGGCCGCCACCACGATGATGTTCACCTTCGTCATCGCCTGCGTGATGGCGCAATGGGCGGTGTACTCGGGCCGCCGCGGCGACAAGTCGCACACCACGCTGGCGCTCGGCGTCACGATGTTCACCGGTCTCGCCTTGCTCAACGTGCAGGTCGCGTTGTGGATGCAGATGGACATCGTGCTGCGCGACGACGCTTACCAGACGATGTTCTACGCGGTCACTGGCATGATGTTCGCGATCATCGCGAGTGCGGTGGTGTATTCGCTCGTCGCGATGTTCCGCGTGCTGGCCGGCCGCAGCGCCGACCGCGACGTGCTCGCCGGGCACGCTCTCTATTGGTACTCCACCTTCGCCATCTTCACGGCGTTGTGGTTCGTCGTGTACGTGCAGAAGTAGCCATGTTCAAGGTCGGATCCAAACTCTTCCTCGGGCTGAGCGCCTTCGCTGCCGTCAACTTGGTGGCCTACATCATCTTCGTCGAGCGCCTCGCCGTCGGTGGCACCGCTCTCAGCCTCGTGTTCGCGGCTTTCGTCGGGCTCGCCGCGGCCGTGATGATTGTGAACGAAGGCGACGACGAAGCGCAACCGCGCGACGCGGCTCTCACGCGTGCATCGATGTGGCCGTTGGTCACCGTCCTCGGGCTCGCCATGTTCGTGCTCGGGCTCGTCGTGGCACAGGTGTACTTCGTGCTCGCGATCGTCGTGGTGCTCGCCGCACTCGCGGAGTGGATGGTGCAGGCGTGGAGCGAGTCTGCTTCGGACGATGCCGCGCACAACGAGTCCGCTCGCCAGCGACTGCTGCACCCGATCGAGTTCCCCGTGATTGCGACGCTCGGGCTCGGCGTCGTCATCTTCTCGTTCTCGCGCATCATGCTCGCCATCTCCAAGAACGCCGGCGCCATCGCGTTCATCGTGGTCGCGACGATCGTCTTGGTCGTCGGCTCGGTGTTCGCCATGCGACCGTCGCTCAAGCCCGCGCTCGTCGGGGGCATCTGCGTCGTCGGCGCAGTCGGCATCGTCGCGGGTGGAATCGCCGGCGCGGGCAGCGGCGTGCGCGCCGAACTCGCCGAGGCTGCGGCCGAAGGGCACTACACGCATCGCGAGTGCGGGGCGGAGAAGTCGAAGTACTTCGACAAGAAAGCGATGAAGACGCTCTCGTTGCGCAGCAACGTGTTTGCAGTCATCGAACTGCGCGACGGCAAGCTGAGCGCCGAGGTCTACGGCTTCCAGGGCACGCAGCAGTCGATCACTGTGCCGCGCGCCAACCCGGTCACCTTCATCTTCCGCAACTTTGACGACGCCGAACGTCGCATGGTGGCGTCGCTCGGAACCGCGATGGCGGCAACGGCGACCGCCGAGGCAGGCAAAGACGCCCATGAGGGCAAGAACGAGACGTGCACGCAGCTCATTCCGCAGGGCGCCGAGCAAGGTCTCACCATCACCTACAACAAACCCTCAATTGCACAAGAAGAGCCGTTTGTGTTGAGCGTGCCGGGTCTCGAGGGCCAGTCGATCGAAGTGGTCGTGCCGTGAATCACGAGAGCACGCCCGAACCCGTCGGCGGCACGCGCTTTAGCGTGAAGCGCATGCGCCGACTGGTCGATGGAATAGTTGCCCGTCGCCGTCTTGCAGCTCGCGTCGGCGGCGCAGTCGGGCTCGTCGCCTTCCTCGCGTCGTGTGCGACGAACGCTCCGCAAGACACTTGGCAGCCCAAGGGTCCGAACGCCGAGAAAATCGACAACCTGCAGCAGCCCATCTTCGCCGTCGCCGGCATCATCGGCATCATCGTCTTCGTCGCCGTCGTGTATGCGATGTGGCGATTCAAAGACCGCGGCCAGCCGATCCCTGAGCAGACCCACGGCAAGCCCGCGCTCGAGATCACGCTCACGGTGATTCCTGCGCTCATCCTCGCGGTTGTCGGTGCGTTCACCTTCCGCGTGATCTTCGACTTGGCGCGCACCGACGACACCGAGCTCGTCATCAACGTGACGGGCCAACAATGGTGGTGGGAGTACGACTACCCGGTGCAGAACGAGTGGGGCATCACGCAGCCGATCATCACGTCCGGACAACTCGTGATGCCGGCGGGCACCAAGGTGCTCTTGCGCGAGACGAGCCGCGACGTCATTCACTCGTACTGGATTCCTGCGCTGAACGGCAAGCGCGATGCCGTGCCGGGCCGCATCCACACGCTGCGACTCGAGGCGGACGAACCGGGTATCTACGCCGGTCAGTGCACGGAGTTCTGCGGACTCTCGCACGCCAACATGCGCATGGAGGCCGTCGCGCTCTCGAAGGAAGATTTCGCCGCGTGGGTCGCCAACCAACAGGCTGCGTACCAAGCGCCCGCCGAGGGAACGCTCGCCAAAGAGGGCGAGTCGGTGTTCTTGAACCAGTGCGTGCGCTGCCACCAAGTCGACGGGCTGAAGCGCCCCGACGGCACGCTCGCCATCGCGGCACCCGACGAAAACGTGTGGTCGGGCGCGGCACCGAACCTCACCAACTTGATGACGCGAAACACGTTCGCTGGCGCGATGTTCGACTTGCTGCGTGACGCGTGCCGTGACGACGTGTGGAATGCATCGAGCGCCGAATTCGGCCAGAAGTATCTCGCCGGTGTCGACGAGACGTGCCTCAACGTGAGCGACCTGCGTGCGTGGTTGCGCAACGCCCCTGAGGTGAAGCCGATGTATGCGAATCCGGCGCTGCTCGCCGACACGAACGGCAAATACCGCGGCATGCCCAACCTGGGCCTCAGCGAATCCGACATCGACAAACTCGTCGCCTACCTGCTCACGCTGAAATAGAAGGGAAGACGTCATGGCCATCATCGAACGCCCGGCGCCCGGCACCACCGTCGTGCCGGCACTCACCCCGGCCGCGCCCGCAATCACGCCGACCCGCACCTTCGGCGCGCTGCGCCGCCCGGTCGCCACGACCGGCTGGAAGTCGTGGCTCTTCACTGTCGACCACAAGAAACTCGGACTCATGTACGGCGCGACCGCGCTGTTCTTCTTCATCGTCGGCGGCCTCGAGGCGGTGCTCATCCGCCTGCAACTCGCGGCTCCTGAAGGCAAGGTGCTGAACGCCGACCTCTACAACCAGATGTTCACGATGCACGCCACGACGATGGTGTTCCTCTTCGTGATGCCGATGGCGGCCGGGTTCGCCAACTATTTCGTGCCGCTGCAGATCGGTGCGCGCGACGTCGCCTTCCCGCGCATCAACGCGTTCGGTCTGTGGTGCCTCATCGCCGGTGGCATCGTGGTGAACCTCGCGTGGTTCTTGGGCGGCGCCGCCGACGGCGGATGGTTCATGTACGCGCCGAACTCGGGCCCGGTGTTCTCGCCGAGCCACGGCGTTGACTTCTGGGCGCTCGGCCTGCAGATTGCGGGCATTGCCTCGTTGACGGGTGCCATCAACCTGATCGTCACGGTGCTCAACATGCGCGCGCCGGGCATGACGCTCATGAAGATGCCGATCTTCACGTGGATGATCACCGTCGTGCAGTTCCTCCTTCTGTTCGCCGTGCCGGTGATCACCGTCGCGTTGTTCCTCCTCACGTTCCAGCGCACGTTCGGCGCGCAGTTCTTCGACGTGGCGGCCGGTGCCGACCCGCTGCTGTGGCAGCACTTGTTCTGGATCTTCGGGCACCCCGAGGTGTACATCCTCATCCTCCCGTCGTTCGGCATCATCTCCGAAGTGCTGCCGGTGTTCAGCCGCAAGCCTCTCTTTGGTTATCCGTTCGTCGTGTTCTCCGGTGCGGCAATCGGCTTCGTCGGTTGGGGAGTCTGGGCGCACCATATGTTCGCCTCCGGCCTCGGCCCGGTGTCAGTGGCGGTGTTTTCCATCGCGACGATGGCGATCGCGGTGCCGACCGGCGTGAAGATCATCAACTGGACGCTCACGATGTGGGGCGGCAAGCTCGTCTTCACCGCGGCGATGAAGTTCGCCATCGGTCTCGTCATCCTCTTCACCATCGGCGGTCTCTCGGGCGTCACGCACTCGGTCGCACCGAGCGACACGCAGCAGACCGACACGTATTACATCGTCGCCCACTTCCACTACGTGCTCTTCGGCGGCGCGATCTTCGGAATCTTCTCCGGCTTCTACTACTGGTGGCCGAAGATGTTCGGCAAGATGCTCAACGAGCGGCTCGGGTCGTGGAACTTCTGGCTGATGGTGATCGGCATGAACCTCACATTCGGCCCGATGCATATCCTCGGTCTGCAGGGCCAGCCCCGTCGCATGTATCAGTGGACGGATGCGCGCGCCGGCGAGGGATTCTTCAACCTCGCGTTCTGGAACCTCGTCGCGTCGATCGGCTCGCTCATCCTCACGCTCGGCGTGCTCGTCTTCCTCATCAACATCGTGGTCACAGCGCGCAACAAGACGCGCGCGCCGCTCGACCCGTGGAATGCACGCAGCCTCGAGTGGATGACCTCCAACCCGCCGAAGGAGCACAACTTCGATTCGATTCCGCACGTGAAGCACCTGGATGAGTTCTTCCACCGCAAGTACGAAGAAGATCCCGCCACGCACACGATGCGCGAAGTTGCGACCGCCGAAGAAGTGCTGAGCGAACTCGAGCGCAACGCCGACAAGCACATCCACATGCCGTCGCCGTCGTACTGGCCGATCTTGCTCGCGGCCGGCATGCCGTTCGTCGCACTCGGGCTCATCTACTCGATTCCTGTGGCGATCGCGGGCGGTGTGATCATGTTGTACGCGTTGTACGGCTGGGCGCTCGAGCCGTCGGTCGCCGTCGACAGCGACTTCGAGCCGTCAGCAAACGGTTCATCGGGCAACGGGCACTCGGTCGGGGCCAGCCATGGCTGAGACCGCAGTAGCGCACACCGAGCACGGTGCGAGCGCCGGCGAGCACGGCGCGCACGCGACGAGCACCGGGCTTTCCAACGTGAAGCTCGGCATGTGGCTCTTCCTCGGCTCGGAGTGCCTGCTCTTTGGCGGCCTCATCTCCACCTACATGCTCTACCGCGGTCGCGTGTCGAACGGCCCGACGCCCGAACAGATCTACGACATCCCCTTCACCTCGGTCAGCAGTTTCGTGCTGCTCATGAGTTCGCTCACGATGGTGCTCGCGGTGTCGGCGGCGCACAAGCGCGACGATCGCGGCACCAACCTCTGGCTCACGGTCACCGCGCTCCTTGGCGCCACATTCGTCGGCGGACAGGTGTACGAGTTCACGGCGTTCTACAACGAAGGCCTCGGCTTCACCACGAGCCTCTTTGGCTCGAGCTTCTACACGCTCACCGGATTCCACGGCGTGCACGTCACCGTCGGCATCATCATGCTGCTCGCACTCGTCGCAATCAACAAGCGCAGTCGCGTGCCGGGCAGCAAGTCGGAGACCGTCGAGATGATCGGTCTCTACTGGCACTTCGTCGACATCGTGTGGATCATCATCTTCACCCTCGTCTATTTGATCCCGGTCTGACATGACGACGCAGCCGACAACCGACGCCCACGCCGAGCACGGTGCCGCCGAACACGGCATGTCGACGCGCGGCTACATCAACATCGCGCTCATCCTCGCGGCGATCACCGCGCTCGAGGTGTCGACGTACTACGTGGACTTCGGCCCGCTCTTTTTGCCCGCTCTCCTCATCATGATGGCGGTCAAGTTCTTCATGGTGGTCAGTTACTTCATGCACCTGAAGTTCGACAACAAGCTCTTCAGCTGGCTGTTCTACGCCGGGCTCTTCCTCGCCGTAGGTGTCTACGTCGCGGCGCTGGGGACCTTCCACTTCTTCCTGCGGTAGGCCGCTCATGCTCGCGCCAGCCGCGCTTTTGGCCGAATCGGCCGACCTCTTCGCCAGCCCCTGGCGGTTCCAGGCTCATCCAGAAGTCTGGTTGCTCGTCGCATTCGTCATCTCTGCGTTCATGTACGCGGTGCGATTCATCGGCCCGCACACACCAGAGGTGCGCGCCGGGGCTCCGCTCGTCACGCGCCGTCAAGCGTGGCTCTTTGCGGCCAGCGTCGCCATGCTGTGGCTCGCATCCGACTGGCCGATCCACGACATCAGCGAGGAATACCTGTACTCGGTGCACATGTTCCAGCACATGGCGCTGTCGTACTTCTTGCCGCCGCTCGTCTTGCTCGCAACTCCGATGTGGATGTTTCGCGCGATCATCGGCTCGCCCCGCGCGGGCCGCGTGATTTCCTGGTTCGCCAAGCCAGTCATCGCCGGGCTCATCTTCAACGTGATGGTGATGGTCACTCACATTCCCGCTCTTGTGAATCGCAGTGTGTCGAACGCGCCGCTGCACTACTCGCTGCACGTCGGGCTTGTCATCTCGTCGCTGCTCATGTGGATTCCGATCGTCGCCCCCGACCCCGCGATGCGCATCGGGTACGGCGCGCGCATGATTTATCTCTTCCTCATGTCGGTGGTGCCGACGGTGCCGGCCGCCTGGCTCACCTTCGCCGAGGGCGCGGTGTACAAGCACTACGACATCGCCGTACGCGTGTGGGGCTTGTCGGTGACGACCGACCAGCAGATTGCCGGCGCCATCATGAAGACCGGTGGCTCGATTTTCTTGTGGAGCATCATCGTCTATCTCTGGTTCAAACGTTTTTCTGCCGGGTACGGCGTGCGCCAGAGCTACGTGCGTTCGAGCGAACCGTCGCTCACATTCGAGGAAGTTACCCGCGAGTTCGAGCGCGTGCCGCCCGCCCGCGAGCCTTCTCGCGACAGCTGATGCGCGACAGTTGATCTAGCCGTCGCAGCCCCCACTGCCGACTTACTACTCTGAGAGCACTCATGGCTTCGTCGCGTGCACTCATCGCTGTGATCGGTGGTAGTGGCGTCTATGACCTTCCTGAGCTCAAGCACAGACGCTGGGAGGCAGTCAGTTCACCATTCGGTGAGCCATCTGACGATTTCCTCTTTGGTGAAGTTTCTGATGTTCCGGTCGTCTTTGTTCCTCGTCACGGTCGTGGCCATGTCTTGTCACCATCCGCCATCAACTTCCGAGCGAATATCGACGCTCTAAAGCGTTGTGGAGTCGAGGATGTCATCTCGCTGAGCGCTGTCGGTTCGCTCGATGAGGCTCTTGCACCGGGTACATTCGTCTTGGTCGATCAGTTTGTCGATCGCACCACCAAGCGCGAGAGTTCTTTCTTCGGACGCGGGTGCGTTGCACATGTTTCACTGGCACACCCCGTCAGTGACGAAATGATTTCGTTCATCGAGCGGGCGGGGAATGACGTCGGGCTGCAGTGTCGACGTGGCGGAACCTACCTGGCGATGGAAGGTCCGCAATTCTCAACCTACGCAGAGTCGCAACTGTACCGCTCGTGGGGATGCCAGGTGATCGGCATGACAAACATGCCGGAAGCACGACTGGCTCGAGAAGCTGAGCTGTGCTACGCATCCGTTTGTATGGTCACCGATTACGACTGCTGGCATCCGAGCCACGGCAGTGTGACGGTGGCCGACGTCGTTCGAGTGATGGATGAGAACTCTCGCAATGCACAAAGACTCATTGCACGCGCCATTCCGCTCTTGGCTGGGGCAGCTGACCGTAAGTCGTGGGCGGCGCGCCGGTCACTCGATAATGCCATCATTACCGCGCCCGAGAAACGAGACCCCAAAGTCGTGGCAATGTTGGACGCAGTTGCGGGCAGGGTTCTGGGTCAGCCGTGACTCGCAGACTTCCTGAGGAGTTGCTGTTTGCCGTGCACGAATTGGATCGACGGAGCCTCAACCGTGGCTCGTCAGGAAACTGTTCAGTGCGTATGGCTTTCGACGAGTACTTGATCACACCGTCGGGAATACCATCCCTTGGCGTTACGACGGACATGCTTGTGCGAATGGCAGTCAATGACGAAGAGGCACCAACTCCGACCACCAAGATGGCAGTGACTGCATCAAGCGAATGGCGTTTCCATCGTGACATCTACCGCGCGCGTCCAGAGATTGGTGCAGTCGTCCATGTCCATTCGACCCATGCGACGAGCCTGTCGTGTTTGCGACGCGGTATTCCTTCGTTTCATTACATGGTTGCGATTGCCGGCGGCGAGGATATTCGCTGTGCTCCTTACGCCACCTATGGCACAAGTGAATTGTCGAGTCATGTGGTTGCTGCTCTCCGTGACAGGCGTGCCTGCCTCATGTCCAATCACGGAATGATCGCCATCGGAGAGTCGATGTCGGACGCTCTTGATCTTTGCGTGGAGGTCGAGGCACTAGCCGAGCAGTACATCAACTGTTTGGCGGTGGGCGAGCCGGTGCTTCTCGATCGGGCTCAGATGGCGGAAGTCATTGACAAGTTTGGTTCGTACCGTCGCCTGAGGGAGCATCTGGTGCCATGAATCTCGCCGATCGAGTACGCAGTATCCCCGATCACCCAAAGCCTGGAATCCTCTTTCGAGACGTGACGACATTGTTTCGCGATGCGGAGGCATTCCGCGAGTCGATTACGTCGCTCGCCAAGGCCTATGGTTCGCACCAACTCGACGCGGTGGCAGGTATCGAAGCTCGCGGCTTCATTCTTGGAGCGCCACTCGCTGTAGCACTCGGTGTTGGATTCGTCACCATTCGCAAGCCTGGCAAACTGCCACCAGCGACCGTCGGGCGCGACTACACGCTCGAGTACGGAACCGATCGGGTCGAAATGCACGTCGATGCCATCAAATCCGGCCAGCATGTGCTCGTCGTCGATGACCTGCTCGCCACAGGGGGCACTGCCCTCGCCGTCGTGGAACTGCTGCGCGACGCAGGAGCCGTTGTAGATGCCGCGGCGTTTCTCGCTGATCTGCCGGAATTGGGAGGGAGTTCGGCGCTTCGGGGAGCCGGTGTCGAACCGATGGCGCTCATCAGTTTCGCCGGACACTGAACATGGGCGTTGACACTCTGCGCTGGAACGATGGTGTCCTTGAGTTGCTTGACCAGACGAAGCTCCCTGCACAAGTCGTTTATGTGCCTTGCAGCGACTCGCACGATGTCATTCGAGCAATTAAGACGATGGTCGTGCGTGGCGCACCTGCGATCGGAGTTGCTGCTGCCTACGGTGTCGCACTCGCTGCGAGAAAGCTTGCTGGCGAGGCGAGTCCAGATATTTTCGATGACGCTCTAGCTGCAACCTGTGACGAGATGTCACAAGCGCGGCCCACCGCGGTGAATCTTGCTTGGGCAGTGAATCGAATGCGGGAGGTGCACCGCGCCAACTCCGCTGCGGGACCCCATGCCGTCGCAGAGTCCCTCCTTCGCGAGTCGTTGCAATTGCATCGTCGTGATGTCGAGAGCAATGAAGCAATCGGGCGACATGGTGCTGCGCTCATACCGAGGGCTGCTCGAATCCTCACCCACTGCAACGCGGGAGCCTTGGCGACAGCAGGCTTCGGCACAGCCCTTGGCGTCATTCGCGCCGCATTCAAGGTCGATCCCTCGATAACCGTGGTCGCCGACGAGACTCGACCTCTGCTGCAAGGTGCTCGCCTCACCGCCTGGGAACTCATCGCTGACGGAATCCCAACGACGCTTATTACCGACAACATGTCGGGGTTCCTCATGGCAAAGGGTGAGATTGATTTGGTAGTGGTTGGGGCCGACCGCGTTGCAGCGAACGGCGACGTTGCAAACAAGATTGGTACCTACATGGTCGCCGTGTTGGCAGCGCGCCACCGTATCCCGTTTTATGTGGCGTGCCCGTGGTCGACCGTCGATATGGCTACTACTTGCGGAGACGAGATCGTCGTTGAGGAACGCTCGCCGGACGAAGTCGTGGGGTTTGGCAACACAACGTGGGCCCCGCATGGCGTCGCGGTGCGCAATCCGGCCTTCGATGTGACACCCGCAGAATTGGTCACGGCAATCATCACCGACCGTGGTGTCGTGCAGAATCCTTCACGCGAGACGATGAGCATCCTCGCACAAAGCGGGTAGTGCGAATCGACGCTCAGCCGTCAAATCGGAAGAGCCGCGCGGCGACGACGGGCATCACCACAGCCCACGCGATGACGA